>Ga0209633_10000864_pt1 | contig 33284 bp, 27 predicted proteins | sample Cruoilmetagenom1_FD_187290 | JGI IMG/M metagenome (GOLD analysis project Ga0209633, IMG submission 187290) | Oil polluted marine microbial communities from Coal Oil Point, Santa Barbara, California, USA - Sample 1 (SPAdes) (version 2) | ecosystem: Environmental > Aquatic > Marine > Oil seeps ... | reverse complement strand
ATAAGTTAACTTCCCTTTTTCTTTTCTAGGTCTTTTACCCTAAATATTGAGAATTATTTTAACATACTAAATTTAACCAAAAAGAAAATCGCCTAAAAATTACTTTTTAGACGACCTCTTTCATTAATATATCAAGGGTGTTTTATTCTAAAACTAAGCTATTATTCTCACGCTGTACATCTGCCATCATTTTAGATGCATCAATTTCAACAGATTTTACAGCTTTTTTAGCTTCAAAAGTATAAGTTGGCATAGCCCAAGCCCAATCACTAATAATTGTAGCTGAGGTTGGCTTTTCACCACGCATCATTTGTAACGGAATGTAAAACTCTTCAGTAGAACCGTCTGTATATGTTACCGAAAGATCTATAGGCATTGGCATTAATCCAATACGCTCTAAAGTAATGGTTTTACCTTCAACGGCTTTTACAGCATAATCAATAGTATTTGTGGTCTGCGCAAAATCTATAAAATACCAATCGAGTTCAAAATCCGTAATGCGTTCTGCAGTTCTAATAATATCAAATGGTTTTGGATGTTTAAACGAAAAATCATCAAAGTATTTCTTAATGGTTTTATCTAAATTGTCATCACCAATTACATAACCTAATTGTGCTAAAAATACGGCTCCTTTATTATATGCAGCTGCTCCATAAACCTGATTGTATTTGTATCTGTCAGAATGTGTTGTTAAAGGTTGCTCAACACCAGAATTAGCCAACCCAAAATAACCTCCATAAGATCCTGAAAGCGGATTAGGGTTTTTATTTTCACGAAGTGAATTCATTGCTAATGCGGAAATATAACTTGTAAAGCCTTCATCCATCCACTCGTGTTTAGTTTCATTAGATGCTAGTAAAAATTGAAACCAAGTATGTGCCAACTCATGTGCTGTAACACCCAAAAGACTTCCATATTTACGTTTTCCGGTAATTAATGTACACATCGCATATTCCATACCACCATCACCACCTTGAATTACTGAATACTGTTCGTAAGGATATGTACCAATATTAGTACTAAAGAAATCCATTAGTTTAGCGGTTTCTGATTGAAATTTCTTCCAATTGTCAAGATATTCTTGCTCTAAATCTTTCTTATAATAGAAATGGAGTAGTGGACCATTTGGCATTTGAAACGTATCGTGAATAAAATCTGGATCTGCAGCCCAAGTAAAATCGTGCACGTTTGGTGCTTTAAAGTGATGAGTTTTCTTTCCAGATTTTATTTTTGGTTCACCTTGAAGATAACCTGTACCACCAACAATGTAATCTTTATCTATTGTTAATTTTAAATCAAAATCTCCCCAAACACCATGAAACTCTCTTCCAATATATGGATCTGCATGCCAACCTTCATCATCGTATTCTGCTAATTTAGGATACCATTGCGACATGGATAAAGCAACACCTTCTTTGTTGTCTCTACCAGAACGACGAATTTGAATAGGAACTTGAGCATCAAAATCCATATCAAACGTTACTTTTTCACCTGGTTGAATTGGTTGACTTAATGTAACTTCTAAAACCGTTCCTACAGTATTGTAGGTAATCGAAGTTCCGTTTTGTTTTAAAGCATTAACTTTAATATAACCAATCTCATTTGGTTGAAGCTTACTAATACGATCACCAATTTTTGGACTAGGATCTTTTATAGTACGAGAGCGTACATCCATTTCACTTCCTGGCTGAAAAGCATTAAAAAACAAATGATAATACACACGATTTAGAACATCTGGTGAGTTATTGGTATAAACCAATTTCTGCTTCCCTTTATATTGATGTTTGCTGACATCCATGTTAATTTCCATAGTATAATCCACATGTTGTTGCCAATAACTACTTATAGAATCACTTGAAATTTTACCTACTTTGGTTGGCTGTTCTGCAGCACTACAAGAGGTAAATATTAACAGTGAAAAAAGGCTAATAATGAAATGTTTCATGTAAAAAATATTTTATTTTAATTTTGAAGCCACAATTAAAGCGTTGTAAGCGTTGGCAATTTTACCAGATTTAGATAAGTCTGAAAAAGGCTTAACGTTAGAGGCATCACCACCTACAACAACTTTTGTTGTTAATGGTAAACCAGACTCTAAAATCACTTGTTTTACTTGTGCAGCAGTTAATTTTGGATAATAGGAACGTACCAAAGCAACAATACCAGCAACTGCAGGCGAAGCCATTGACGTGCCACTAATACTTTTTGTATTCGTTTCTGGGAACGTAGAATAGATAGCAGAACCTGGTGCAAAAATATCAACATTCTTTTTGCCATAGTTTGAAAAATCAGAAACTATTTTAGAACCATATTTAGAGGCTAAAGAACCTACTCTAATATAGGTGTTTGAAACTTCAACATAATTAACATTATCATCTGGAAAATTAGGTGCTGTATCTATATTTTCACCAGAGTTACCAGCTGCATGTACAAAAACCACATCATTATCTGAAGCATATTTAATAGCATCTCTTACCCATTCTGAATGTGGAGAAAATGACTTACCAAAACTTCCGTTAATTACTTTTGCCCCATTGTCAACAGCATAACGAATTGCTAATGCTACATCTTTATCATATTCATCTCCATTTGGCACTGCTCTTATAGACATAATCTCTACGTTATTTGCAACACCATTTGCTCCTTTTCCATTATTACGTTCTGCAGCAATAATACCAGCAACGTGTGTACCATGAGATTCCGATTTTTTAACAGGTTTTACGTTTCCGTTTCCATAACCTTTATCAGATAAGTCGTTAATATCATCATCAGTTTTACGACCAGAGAAGTTTTTGTTTAAGTTAAAGTTTAAACGTTCGTTAATACTTTCTAAAGCATCATTAATTTCTACTTTTGCTTCAGCTAACGATAAACCATTTCCATTCATTCCGTTAGCAATTTGAATAGCTTGAGCTAACGATTCGTCTTCAGTTTTAATAGCATTAACCTCTTTAATTGTGTAGTCGCTTTTACCTAAGTGTTTAGTTAATGCGTCGTCAGCATTTTTAACCGTTTGAGCAATTTGATCGTACTGTGTTTTACGACCAGTCCATAGTTGGTAATCTTCGTCATATTTTGCTTTTGCCGCTTGGTAACTAGGATTAGAAGTATTGCCTGAAGCTAAAATGCGCACAAATTCTAATTGCTCGTCGTAAGCATCACCTAAGAAATTCCAACCGTGAACATCATCTACATAGCCATTTTTATCGTCGTCTATTCCGTTATTTGGTTTTTCCCCTTTGTTGATCCAAAGAACTCCATCTAAATCTTCATGATCTATATCAATACCAGAATCAATAACTGCAACGATAACTTTTTTACCTTTTTTGTTTTTAATGATTTCTGCATAAGCTTTATCAACACTCATACCAGGAATGGTGTCTTTTACAAGGTCTAAATGTCCCCAATTTTCTTTTTCAGCATCAGTTAATTCTGTAACTTTTAATGGAGAGGTGTCTATATTTTCAATTGGAGTAGAAAGGATATCTGATGTACCACCACATCCTAAAAATAATGTTCCGGTAAATCCTAAATAGGCAATTAATCTGTAATTAAGTTTCATGTGTTTTAGTTTATTGTTATTTAATGGTCATCCCGATAGTTATCGAGACAGTTCGCAATTCATCATTCTTTTAAATGATAATCTTATGAACATGCTCGGTTCATGTGTTTTTGTTTAATACTAGTTAAATAGGGATTTTGTTGTATAAGTTTCGTTAAGTCGCACTCCTTTTTCTGTATGCTTTACGGTTATAATTTCATTATGAGCATCATGCTCTAAAAACAAATAAAAATTATTTTCGGCTGCCATGTTCAAAAATAACTCTTTTTCATCTAAAGTTAATAATGGCCTTGTATCATAACCCATTACAAAAGGCAAAGGTAAATGACCTACAGTTGGTAATAAATCTGCCATAAAACAAATTGTTTTCTCTTTGTATTGAATCATGGGAATCATTTGTTTGTCTGTATGACCATTAGCAAAGAAAATATCGAAACCTAGTGCTGAGTTTTTTAAGGTATGATTTTCAGGAACGTCTGTAAACTTCAACTGTCCACTTTCTTCCATGGGTAAAATATTCTCTTTTAAAAACGAAGCGACTTCACGTCGGTTTGGTTCAGTTGCCCATTTCCAATGGTCTTTATTACTCCAAAAATGCGCGTTTTTAAAAGCGGGTTCGTAACCGGTTCTGTCTTTATTCCATTGAATGCTTCCTCCACAATGATCAAAATGAAGGTGCGTCATAAACACATCTGTAATATCATCGCGATGAAATCCATAAGAAGCTAAAGATTTATTAATACTATCATCTCCATAAAGAAAATAATAACCGTAAAACTTATCGCTTTGTTTGTTGCCCATTCCTGTATCAATTAAAATCAAACGATTTCCATCCTCAACTAGCAAACAGCGTGCCGCAATATCTATCATATTATTGTTATCTGCCGGATTGGTTCGTTGCCATAAAGATTTAGGAACAACGCCAAACATAGCGCCTCCATCGAGTTTAAAATTACCAGCATTAATAGGATATAATTGCATTTTCGAAATAGTTATTAAGTCTTGCAAATTACTAAAACCATTAAAACTAATTGTTGTTAGCCTCAATTAATTAATGGATTTTTAACAAATAAAGAACTTTGTAATCTAAAACCTATTCTAAAAATAATTACATTTAGGTCAATAACCAATCAATGAATTTTTAAAATGTATGGCGAAATCTAAAAAAAGGAATTTATTAAATTTTGGTCGCGATTTTAATCCTGATCAAAAAGTTATTTTAAGAGATTATCTAGCAATTGAACGTACACGACTGGCTAACGAGCGCACACTTTTATCTTATGTAAGATCATCATTGTATTTATTACTTGGAAGTATTGCTTTATACCAACTTAAAGAGTTTGCTAATTTTGAATATTTAGCACTGACTGCATTGGTTTTTTGCGTTATATTTTTTGTTATTGGAGTGTATAGATTTATGCTTTTAAAGAGAAGTTTAAAGAAACTTTATTATAAAGCAGAGCCACAAGGAAGTGATTGATTTATAGCGAAATTACTTGTTTTAAACGTTTACCAAAATCAAATAATCCTTTAACTTCTTTAATACTTGCCAAACGTTCTTTACTAAAAACCAATAAACAAGTTCCATTAGATTCTACGTGATAATAAGGATTGCTTTCAAAAAAGTGAATAATGTCACCATTAAAAAGTGTTTTGATTGCAGCTTCATCTTCTCCTAATAAATAAAAACGTTTATTAAAATCTGAATGTTCTTGAATCGGAATATCCATAAAACCAGCAAAGGCATAAACTTTTTCTAGAAAACCTTCTCTATCTAACGTAAATTCAGGAATTTTCTCATCTAGAGTGATGTATAGCATTGTGGTTCTTACAGTTTCTTTTGCAATGAATTCTCCTTCTGAAAACTCGATATCAAAAATTTTAAGAACATCATTTTTGGTGGATAGTTTATTGTAAATATGATGAATAGATTTTGTTCTAAAGAAGTGGAATTTATCTAAAAAGTGTGTTTCTTTTTCTTTTTTAGAATCATAACTCAGCGTATAATCTTTTGCTAAATCTTCAATACTATTTTGGCGTTTGGTAAGTCCGCTTTTAAGAATGCCAGGAACAGGTAATAAACGTCTTAATGCAAATGGGTGTTCTGAGTCCGAATCATGTAAATCCAACCCAATCACATCAAAATGGCCATCTCGTTTTATAAACAAATCGCGATAATTATTCAAGTTTTCCATAACTGTATGATCTACAAACTCACACAATGAAAAGTCAATAATTACATCGCTATTCTCTGGGACAGCATCTAGTTTTTCCTTCAACCTATAGAAATTTAAAAAACTGCAAAAATGTTTCACGCTAACATAATAATTACCATTATCTTGCTCTTGATACATTAAGACATTCGGTTTTAAAACATTTCTTAAAAATAAGGCAGCACTTTTATTAATGATGATATGAATTAAAAAAGTAACTAAAACACCAGATAATATTCCTGTAATCAAACCAACTTTAAGTGTTACAAAAAGTGTTACAAAAAAGATAACGACTTGCTCCTTACCAATAGAGAAAATTTTTCTGATAGAAGATGGAGAAGCCAGTTTATAACCTGTAAACACTAAAATTGCCATTAAAGCAGGCAAAGGAATTCGAGTTAATTGTGAACTAAATAACACAATAAAAATGACTAAAAAAGTGGCATGAAAAAAGTTTGAAGATCTATTACTCGCATTATTATTAACGTTTACAGAACTACGCGCAATTACGGTTACCACATTTAATCCACCTAAAAAGCCACTACCAATAGTTGCTAAACCCAAAGCCTTTAAATCTAAATTTACATTAGAACGCCTTTTTTCAGGATCTAATTTATCTACAGCTTTTATACTAAGAAGTGATTCTATACTTGCAATTAAAGTTAAAGCCAAAACACTAGACCAAAACGGAAATGTGCCAGCTTTCCCAAAATCTACGGTTGGCAGTTGCGCAATAATAGCTGCAAATTCAGGAATCCCAGAAATCATATAAAGTGATGATATTGGGTTTGCTTCGTGTACAATCAATTCAAAATAATAGCTAAAACCAATAGAGAGAATAACAATCCACATTGGAGCCGGAATGAGCTGTAAATATTTGTTTCTTATTTTAGGATAAAACACCATAATCGCTAAAGCTAAAACGCCTGCAATTGCAGCATAAATTAAACCAGTTTTATCATAATGTATAGCATCATTGATTGTATATGGTATTTCAATAAGGTAATCAATAGTATCTTCACGTTTTATTTTATGCGCTAACATAATATGAAATTGTTTCCCAAGAATAATAAGTCCAATAGCAGCAAGCATACCTTGTATAGCAGAAGATGGAAAAAAATCAGCAAGTTTTCCCATGCGTAAAAACCCTAAAACAGCTAAAAATATCCCAGAACAGATAATTGCTGCGTAAGCACTTTCTAAACCAAGCGTGGTTATTGCTACTAAAAGCACACCAACCAATCCGTTTCCAGGACCAGCAATAGTTACATGGCTACCTCCAAAAATAGAAACCACAACACCTCCAACGATTGCTGCTATTATACCAGCAATTGGTGGAGCTTCACTTGCCATAGCCAATCCTAAACCTAATGGTAATGCAATAAGACTCACCACAAAACCAGAAAAAATATTCTTTGGTAAAGCTTTAAAAAAGTCTTTTATATTATTTTTTTTCGGACTCATTGAATAATTAAAACATCAGTTGGTAGTTCGGTTAAAATATGTTCTATATCATGCGGAAAAAGGCGATCCCAAAAGGTCATTTTACTTGGAGAATTCATCACTAATAAATCAGCGCGTGCAATTTGAGCATAATGGCCAATAGAATACCCTTTTTTACCAAAAATGGGTTGTGATTTTATGACTATTTGTTCTGTGTGATCTTCTGGGATATCTTCAATTATTGCATTTACTCTAGCGTTTTCCCTAAGTTTTATACGCTCCTTAACAATATTTGCCATTCTTAGAGATTTATCATCTTCGACTTTAATAGCTAATTCGTCTTGTGTTATTTCTTCAACAATTGTCATCTTGTTAGCACTTAATGCATGTGCTACATAAAATGCTGAAGCAATAGTGCGTTTCGTTTTAGGATCTTTTAATCCATTAACCACAATATGTTCGCAAGGAATTCTTTCAATAGAAGGTTTTATAAGTAGTAAGATTGAACACTTGGCTTGTCTTGTAATTTTTCTAGCAATAGAACCTACATAATATTTCAAGAAATTTTCGCGTTGTAGCGCACCTAAAATTAATAGATCGATTTCCTTTTCTTCTGATGTTGATAGAATGACATCAACAGGATCACCAGATTTAAAGACAATTTCTACATCCAAATTGTCTTTAATAAAGGATTCTAAAATGGAATAGAATTTAGTTTCTTTATCAGAAGATTTATCACCAACATGAATCAAAACCAAGCGCGATTTAAGCATTTGCGATAATCTAGCAGCTTCATATAGATTAGCTTTTAGATTAGGTGAAAATGTAACACCGATTCCTATAGTATTAAATGGTTTTAAAGACAATTTAACTTTTCTTTATTAGTTAGTGAATTTTGAAAGATAATATAATTTTAAAAATCTAAAAGTTATAAAAGCAAATAGTGAACTTTAAAAATTATATTTATTTAGTATTTTCACAAAAATGTAGATAGATGTTAGAATTAGCAGGAATTATTATACTAGGCATATTAGCACAATGGGTTGCTTGGAAATTTAAAATCCCAGCGATTTTACCATTAATTTTAATTGGTCTTTTAGTTGGGCCAATTGCGGCAGAATTTTTAAGCGAAGATGGTACTAAATGGATAGAACCAATATGGAATGGTACAAAAGGATTATTTCCAGGTGATAGTTTATACTATTTTGTATCGCTTGCCATAAGTATTATTCTTTTTGAAGGAGGTTTAACTTTAAAACGATCAGAAATAAAAACTGTTGGTCCAGTGATTACTAAACTGATTACTTTAGGTTCTGCGGTAACGTTTTTTGGAGCAGGTGTTGTAGCACACTTTACTTTTAATTTAAGTTGGGATTTATCGTTTTTGTTTGCAGGACTCATCATTGTTACTGGTCCTACTGTAATTACACCTATTTTACGAAATATTCCGCTTAAAAAAGATATTTCAACAGTTTTAAAATGGGAAGGTATTCTTATAGATCCAATTGGCGCTTTGGTTGCCGTTTTAGTATTTGAATTTATAAGCGTTGGAGGAGATAGTGGTTTTACTAAAACAGCATTAATGGAGTTTGGTAAAATTGTATTATTTGGCACCACATTCGGTTTTACGTTCGCTCACGCCTTAGCTTTTGCGATTAACAAAAAATTTATTCCACATTATTTATTAAATGTGGTATCGCTTTCAACAGTATTATTGGTTTTTGTAGAGTCTGAAATATTTGCTCACGAATCTGGTTTATTAGCAGTAGTAGTGATGGGAATGGTATTGGGAAATAGTAAGTTAGACAACCTTAAAGAGTTGCTTTATTTTAAGGAATCACTAAGTGTACTGCTTATTTCAATATTATTTATTCTTCTTGCGGCAAACATAAATATCGAAGATTTAATGTTGTTATACACTTGGAAAACAGCAGTTCTTTTTGCAATTGTTGTCTTTATCATTAGACCTGTAGCTGTTTTTTTAAGCACAAGAGGCTCAAAGCTTAATCTCAATGAAAAACTCTTTATTAGTTGGGTTGGACCCCGTGGTATTGTAGCAGCAGGTATTGCATCGCTTTTTGGTAGTAAGTTATTAAAACAAGGAATAGAAGGCGCAGAATATATTACACCATTAGTTTTTATGATTGTTTTAGGTACGGTTTTACTTAACGCAACTACAGCGCGTTTATTTGCTAAAATGGTAGGCGTATTTTTAACAACATCTAATGGAATTTTAATTGTAGGCGCTTCTAAAGTTTCAAGACTTCTTGGACATTATTTAGAGTCTAATGGAAGACACGTTGTGTTGATTGATAGTAATCAAAATAATATAGATAAGGCAAAAGAGTTAGGGCTAGAAGCTTTAAGCACTAACATATATTCTGAAACACTTTCAGATAATATAGAGTTAAATGATGTTGGTTATTTAATGGCAATGACTGGTAACTCTGATATTAATAAATACGCTATTAATAAATTCAGTAAACAGTTTGGAGAAAACGGTTCGTTTAGATTAGTTACTACTGAAGAAATGAATAATCCAGAGAATAATCCAAAACAAGGTTTGTTCTCTCATACAGATGATTATACGACACTTGCAGAAGTGACAAGAAAATACCCTTCCATTCAAGAAATTGAAATAGATGGTAAGGCACATTATACAAATCTTATAGATATTACCAATAAGGACAAGGATATGATTCCTCTTTTTTTGATGGACGCTGAAGGCGAGATGCATATTATCTCATCATATAACACAGATGTTGAAACGATTGGTGAAAATTATAAACTCATCTATTTAGGCAAACCTTTTGATGTTGAAAATGTGGTTAAAGATTAGCTCTATTTCTGCCTTCACAGGAATATGTTAATCATTCAACTTCAAAAAGCCTATAAAATTTTCTTTATCTATTATTTCAACTTTAATATTATATGCTTTTTCAAATGTTTTTGGAATTTTTACTTTCGCTTTTGCTCGCCATTTAAATTCGAATGCAGAAAGATTATCTGCTTTTGTTTCTATATAATCAATTTCTTGTTGCGCTGTAGTTCGCCAAAAATAAGATTGCGCTAAATTTTTGTGGTAAGCATTTAGTTTTAAACGCTCACTAATTAAAAAATTTTCCCATAACGCTCCTTTATCTTGCCTTAATTCTAAAGGCCTAAAATCATTAATAATTGCATTTCTAACACCATTATCATAGAAATAGATTTTCTGATTGCGTTTAATTTCATTTCGTAGATTTTTACTAAAACTAGGTAATCTAAAAACCACGTAACTATTTTCGAGAATATCAATATAGCTATTTACAGTGTTTTTATCAATACCTAAAAGCTGAGATAACTCGTTATAGCTTACTTCTTGCCCTGTTTGGTATGCCAAGGCTTGTAGTAATTTTTCTAAAACTTCTGGTTTTTTTATATTGTTAAATGCTAAAATATCTTTGTATAAATAACTATCTGTAAGTGTTTTTAGAATCTCTATTTCGTCGCCTAAATTATTTAAAATATCTGGATACATACCAAATAACAAGCGTTGTTCTAATTGTTGTATTGCTTTTAGATATCCTAAATTGGCTTCAAATTCTTCCCAAGAAATAGGAAATAAATGGTATTGCCATTTTCGTCCCGTTAAAGGCTCGTTGGTTAAGTTTTTTAATTCAAAAGCTGAAGAACCACTTACTAACAGCTGCACGTTTTTAAATTGGTCGGTTATAATCTTTAAGGTTAAACCAATATTTTCGATGCGTTGTGCTTCATCTATAAAGACAATGCTATACTCACCAATAATGGATTTTAATTGCTCTGTATTTGGTGACCTTAGCAAAGAACGAACTGTAGGATCGTCACCATCTAAAAACAAATGAGACTTATTTTCTAGAATGGAATGTATTAAAGTTGTTTTTCCAACTTGTCTTGGACCAATAAGCACAATGGCTTTTCCGCGACCAAAACGATTTTCAATCTGCGATTTCAAGACTCTATTAAACATTTATTTAATTTTTCAATTCACCAAATATAGTGTTTTTTGGTGAGTTTATTCACTAAATATTATGTTTTTAAGTGGATTTGTTCACTAATTCTTACAAAAACACGAACCTGTTTGTTGTAGAGTAGAAATTTTGCTAGTTTAAATAAGTATGCTTTTATTGGTGTTTTCTGTCAACAATTTCAAAAATAAATTATAAGCTTTCGGCTTTCAAAAAGGTCTGTGTTTCGAAACTTAGAGATTCCTGCCTTCTCAGGAATTTAGTCATTCAACTTCAAAACAGCCATAAACGCTTGTTGAGGGATTTCAACATTACCAACCTGTCTCATACGTTTCTTACCTTTTTTCTGCTTTTCAAGTAGTTTACGCTTACGAGAAATATCACCACCATAACATTTTGCAGTTACATCTTTACGTAATGCTTTTACGGTTTCACGCGCTATAATCTTTGCTCCAATTGCAGCTTGTATAGGAATATCAAATTGTTGTCTCGGAATAAGTTCTTTCAATTTTTCGCACATCTTCTTACCAATATGGTGTGCATTATCTGCATGTATTAATGCTGACAGTGCATCAACCGGTTGTGCGTTTAATAACACATCTAAACGTACTAATTTAGAAACTTTCAATCCAATTGGCGAATAATCGAAAGAAGCATAACCTTTAGATACAGTTTTTAAACGATCGTAAAAATCGAAAACAATTTCTGCTAATGGCATTTCAAAAATTAACTCTACACGTTCTGTTGTTAGGTATGTTTGGTTAACAATCATTCCACGTTTTTCAATACACAGACTCATTACATTTCCAACAAAATCAGATTTAGTAATTATTGTGGCTTTTATAAAAGGTTCTTCAACACGATTTACCGTTGTTGGTTCTGGTAAATCACTAGGATTATTTACTACAAAAGGTACGTCTGGATTTTTGTTGGTATAAGCATGATAAGACACGTTAGGAACCGTTGTAATAACCGTCATATCAAATTCACGCTCTAAACGTTCTTGGATAATTTCCATGTGTAACATGCCCAAAAAACCACAGCGGAAACCAAAACCTAAAGCAGCAGAACTTTCTGGTTGAAACACTAAGGACGCATCATTAAGTTGTAATTTTTCCATAGAGTTTCTTAACTCCTCATAATCTTCAGTATCTACAGGATAAATACCCGCGAAAACCATTGGCTTTACATCTTCAAAACCTTCAACAATATTGGTTGTTGGGTTGGCAAAATCAGTGATTGTATCACCAACCTTAACTTCTTTTGCTGTTTTTATACCAGTAATCAAATAACCAACATCACCAGCTTTTACACTTTGTTTTGGAACTTGCGTTAATTTTAAAGTGCCAACTTCGTCAGCAAAATATTCTTTTCCTGTAGCGACGAATTTTATTTTTTGACCTTTTTTAATTTCACCATTAAAAACTCTAAAGTAGGTTTCAATACCTCTAAAAGTGTTATAAACAGAATCGAAAATTAAGGCCTGAAGCGGCTCATCTACATTACCTTTTGGCGCAGGAACACGCTCAATAATTGCTTTTAAAATATTCTCGACACCAAAGCCTGTTTTTCCACTGGCGTGAATTACTTCTTCTGGATCACAACCTAAAAGATCTACAATATCGTCTGTAACTTCTTCTGGATTTGCACTTGGCAAATCAACCTTATTTAATACAGGAATAATCTCTAAATCATTCTCTAATGCCAAGTATAAGTTAGAAATAGTTTGCGCTTGGATGCTTTGAGCAGCATCTACAATTAGTAATGCACCTTCACAAGCAGCAATAGAACGAGATACTTCATACGAGAAATCTACGTGACCAGGAGTATCAATAAGATTTAATACATATTCTTTACCTTCAAATTCATAATCCATTTGTATGGCATGTGATTTTATGGTAATACCACGCTCACGTTCCAAGTCCATACTATCTAAAAGCTGAGCTTGTTGTTCGCGTGCAGTTACAGATCCTGTAACATCTAGTAAACGATCTGCTAAGGTGCTTTTTCCGTGGTCAATGTGTGCAATAATGCAAAAGTTACGTATGTTTTTCATGTCTCTTTTTAAGGCAATAGGTAATCTGCAAATATAATCGATTTCTAATCCATTAACGTATCAAAAATTAGTTTTATAAAATGAGCTTTACTGTGGAAAAACCACAGCAAAAAGTAAAAAACAATTTATATCTTGCGATACAAACCTAATTCATGATTGTTTACCTACGATATTATATAAGCGTATTTCTATTTGCGCTTTGTTTTACTGTGTTTGCTCAAAATTTTTCTGTTTCAGGAAAGGTAGTGGACGCTAATAGTAATCCTATAGCATTAACAAATGTTATTGTTTTTGCAGAAGATGAAACTGAATTTTTAAAAGGCACATCTACGGATGATAACGGTTTTTTTAAAATTAGTAGTCTTTCTCTAAAAACTTACGTCATTAAAATAAGTTTTATTGGTTTTGAAGAATTTGAGCAAAAAGTTATCCTAACAGGCAACTTAGATTTAAAGACTATTCAACTTAACGAAATTCCTGAAAGTTTAGACGAAGTTATAGTCATTGCTAAAAAACCAACTATAACACGCAAGCCAGACCGCTTAATTTTTAATATAGAAAATACAGCTTTAACTGAAGGTTCTACGCTTGGTGTATTAAAAAGCACACCAGGAATTATAGTTTCTGAAGGCAGTATTAATATTAAAAGCGCACCTGCAACTGTTTTTATTAATAACAGACGTGTACAACTAACTTCTGAGGAACTTATTACTTTATTAGAAAGTGCACCAGCAAATAGTATTAAATCTGTTGAGGTCATTACCAATCCGCCAGCAAGTTACGATGCAGATAGTGGTTCTGTAATTAATATTATAATGAGTAAAAACTTGGTTACAGGCTATAGAGGTAGTGTTTTTACCAATTATACGCAAGGTGTGTTTCCGAGATATAATGCTGGGACAAGCCATTATTTTAAAAACAATAAGGTAAACCTAAATGTGAATTATAGTTATACTAATACGAAAATTAATAGAGATCAAGACGATAACGTTAATTTTTTAGACAACCCAAATCTAGCCGAACCAGATGTTTATGAAATAGATGAAGTTTGGAAATCTAACATTAATAGAAATTCGTGGTCAGAAACGCATAACCTTAATCTTAATTTCGATTATTATATTAATGATAAAAACACATTAAGCCTTACAAGCACAGGTATTTATTTACCGTATTTTAAATATCAAATAAGAAATAACACTAATATTTTTGATGATAATCAAGATTTCTCATCACGCTTTACATCAGATAATTTATCGAGAGATAATAAGTACAATATTGGTACGGATTTAATTTTTAAACACGATTTTAATAATAGTGCTAATCTAGCATTTAACGCACACTATACAATTTATGATTATGATCGCGACCAAAACGTATTGACTAACAATTTTAATGGAAATAATGTATTTGTAAGTGATTCTGAGTTTAATTCGATTTCCAATCAAAAAACAAATATTATAACAGGTAAAATAGATTATAGTTTACCAATCAATGAAACCTCTAGTTTTGATGCAGGCGTAAAATATTCTAATGTAAATACAGATAGCGATATAACAAAATTAGATATTGTTGGTGGATCTGAAATAATAGACTTAAATAATACAGATGTTTTTAAATACGATGAAAAAGTATTGGCTGCATACTCTAATTACAGTAAATCTTGGGATAAATGGGAATTAAACCTTGGGCTAAGAGTTGAGCAATCAAATATTGAAGGCGAATCGTTAACATTAAGCGAAACCAATACTCAAGACTATTTAGATTGGTTTCCTAACGCAAGTTTGTCTCACCAAATATTAGAAGATGTTAATATTATAGGTAATTATAAACGCAGTATTACAAGACCAAGTTATAAGAGCTTAAACCCGTTTACGTTTTTTTTAAATGAAAACACAGTAGTTTTGGGTAATCCTAATTTAACACCAACTTATTTAGATAACTATAGAATTGGCATCAACTTTTTAGAGCACTATACAGTTGCAGCTTATTATACTAATTATGATGGAGATATTGTAGAACTTCCAAGACAAAACAATATTACTAATAGAGTTGCTCACACACCTATTAACTTAGATGAAAAAGTTGAATATGGCTTTGATTTTGAACTTAACTACTCTATTTCTGATCGTTGGTTTTTATATGCAGTAACTTCTTTTTATAACATTTCTGAAGAGGCAAATTTTGGTGAAGGCTTTGTAGAACAAGATCAATGGTCTAATTATAGTGTATTATATAACAGTTTGTCGTTTCTTAAGGATCAAAGTTTAAACGTTGATCTCACATTCACTTGGGTTGGCAAAAACCTACAACAGTTTCAAACGGTTGAGGATAGATTAGTTACAGAGTTGAGTATTTCTAAATCTATTTTTAAGAATAAGGGAATCATTTCTTTAGCTGTTGAAGATTTTTTTAACCTACAAGATTATGAGACATCTTTAGGTTATTCAAATCAATCTAGTTCTAGTTTTGTTGATTGGGATAATAGATCCATTAAATTAGGTTTCCGTTACAAATTCGGTAACACAAAACTTAGCACAAATGAACGCGCAGTGAGTGCCGAAGAACGTGAGCGAATTAAGGATTTGAATTAATCCTGCCACTCAGCAATAAACAAATTTGTATCTCTTCCACCGCCATTATTTCTATTAGAAGAAAACGCTAAGTATTTCCCGTCATTAGAAAACACGGGAAACGCATCAAACGTTTCTCCATGCGTTACCCGTTTTAAATTCTTCCCATCAATATCAATTAAATACAAATTGAAAGGAAAGCCACGTTCAGCTTCAAAATTAGAAGAGAATAAAACCTTGTCTCCAGAAGGATGGAAAAACGGACTCCAATTCGCATTGCCTAAATCTGTTAATTGTCTTAAATCAGAGCCATCTGCATTACAAATGTATAATTCCATTTCAGTTGGTTCTACCAAACCTTCAGCTAGTAAATCTTTATACTCTTTAATCTCTTTTTCGGTTTTTGGTCGCGACGAGCGGAAGATGAGTTTTGTGCCATCTGGCGAAAAGAATGCTCCACCATCATAACCCAATTCGTTTGTAATTTGCTTTACATCACTACCATCAATATTCATGGTGTATAATTCTAAATCACCACTTCTGGTTGAGGTAAATACAATTTTATCGCCTTTTGGAGACACGGTTGGTTCTGCGTCATAACCAACTTCATTGGTTAATTGTTTTACAATATTACCTTCTAAATCTGCCACAAAAATATCGTAGCTATCATAGATTGGCCAGATGTATTTTCCGTTTTTACGCAATGGAGTTTCAGGACATTTGTCATCATCTAAATGTGTAGAAGCATAGATAATATGTTTGTTATCTGGTAAAAAGTATGCACAAGTGGTTCTTCCTTTTCCTGTACTAATCATTGGTGGAGCAATACTATCTGTAAAAGTCTCGTTAGCATTCATTAAAAACATTTGATCGCAGCCAACTCCCCATTTTGTATTATTAGATTGAAATATTAATTGTTTATCATCAAAACTCCAATACGCTTCAGCATTATCTCCACCATAAGTAACTTGTCTTATAGATTTAAAATGGGTTTCATCAGGATATATTAGAGATTCTTGTGTTTTAGTAGCACCAGAAGTAGCTTCGGTTGTTGTTTCTGAATCTTTTTTGTTTTCATTTTTACAAGATGAAAAAGTAACGAGTAGAATTAAAATAACAGTGATTCTGTTCATAATAAAGAATTATAATAAATGGCAATTAATGCCTAATTTTGTGCAAAAATAAGATTTCAAAATGAAAAAATTAATATTAATATTCCTTTTAGTTGGAATTATATCCTGTAAAAGCGAACCAAAAATTGCCGAAAACAAAATAAAGGAGGATGTTACGTTTTTAGCAGACGATAAATTAGAGGGTCGCCAAACAGGAACACAAGGCGAAGTATTGGCTTCAGAATATATTACAAAACGTTTTAAATTCATTGGACTTCAACCAAAAGGGACAAAGGGTTTTTTACAATCATTTTCTTTCAAACCAAAAACAGATCCACATAGTGAAGTTCAATTTACAACAAACGCAGACAGCACAATTACAGGACATAATGTTATAGGTTTTATTGACAATAATGCAAAAACAACCATTGTTATCGGAGCACATTACGATCATTTAGGTTTTGGTGGAGAGGGCTCATTATATAGGGAAAAAGATAAAGCCATCCATAATGGAGCAGATGATAATGCAAGTGGAGTTGCAGTACTTTTAAATATAGCGAGTAGATTACAAATTAAGAACAAGCAAGCAAAAATTAAAGACAAAAACAACTATTTATTTATGGCATTTTCTGGTGAAGAAATGGGATTGTTAGGTTCTAATTATTTTTCTAAAAACCCAACGATTGATGCTGAATCTATCAATTATATGATTAATATGGATATGGTTGGGAGAATGAAAACTGATAGCACATTAGCAGTTTATGGTACTGGGACATCACCAATGTTTAAGCAAACCATAAAAGCAAACAACGATAAATTCAAAATAGTTGAAAACGAAAGTGGAGTAGGCCCAAGCGATCATACGTCTTTTTATTTAATTGATATTCCTGTATTGCATTTCTTTACTGGTCAGCATGAAGATTACCACAAACCTGGAGACGATTCCGAGAAGTTGAATTATGAAGGAATGAATCTTATTTCAGATTACATCTATGATATTATTACCGATTTAGATGATAATGGCGAATTAGCTTTCAGAAAAACAAAAAATGAAAGCGAAGAGACACCACGATTTAAAGTTGGCTTAGGAGTTGTACCAGATTATTTGTATGATGGAAAAGGAATGCGAATAGATGGCACTCGAGAAGATACTCCTGCTTATGCGGCAGGTTTAAAAAAAGGTGATATTGTATTAAAATTAGGAGATAGTACCATTACAGATATGATGAGTTATATGCGAGCACTTTCTGTTTTTGATAATGGAGATGAAGCTGATATTACGGTTAAGCGTGGTGAGGAAATGATTGATACTAAGGTTAAGTTTTGATCGCTGATAATCAGTATATCTATGTCATTCCAATGAGGCACGAAGCCAAATCTCATAATTATAAGATTTAGCTACGCTGAACCTTCGGTTTCTCGTCATTACATTCTTCGCTTTGTCGAAATGACAGATTGGTTAATTTAAAAGATATGAAAACCAAACAACAAATCATCACTAAAATCCACCTAATCATTTCAGTATATATTGTTGTTCCTGTGTCTTTTGTTTACGGTTTTAATCCAAGTTCTGAGTTTGATATTCATTTAAATACCGTTGATGAGCATAATTTCTTTAAGGCTATAATGGGTTTGTATTTAGGCTTTTCAATATTATGGATTCTAGGCGTTTTTAAAGCCAATTATTTGAAGCTTGCTTTGGTGACTAACATCATATTTATGTTAGGTTTGGGCTTTGGAAGATTACTAAGTTTTTTACTTGATGGCACACCAACTTTTGGCTATCAATTTGGGACGTTTGCAGAATTATTTCTAGGATTTTATGGTCTTTGGGTATTGAATAGTAAATATTTTAAAAAGCCGTAGCTTTGCATTAAAAATCTAAGACTTGGTTAAAATAGGCGACATAGAATTACCAGACTTCCCACTGCTTTTAGCTCCTATGGAAGACGTAAGCGATCCACCATTTAGAGCATTATGCAAAGAGCAAGGCGCAGATGTGGTTTATACCGAGTTTGTGAGTAGTGAAGGTTTAATTCGTAATGCCGCAAAAAGCGTTATGAAATTAGATATTTATGAAAAGGAACGACCAGTTGGTATTCAGATTTTTGGTGCCAATATGGAAAGTATGTTGCAGACTATTGATATTGTAGAAAAGTCGAATCCAGATATTATAGACATTAATTTTGGTTGCCCTGTTAAGAAAGTCGTTTCTAAAGGAGCTGGCGCAGGAATTCTAAAAGACATCTGTCTTATGGAAAAGCTGACTGCAGAAATGGTAAAACGCACCAATTTACCTGTTACTGTAAAAACCAGATTGGGTTGGGACGATAGCTCTATTAAAATCGTTGAGGTTGCAGAACGTTTGCAAGATGTAGGTTGTAAAGCGATTGCAATTCATGGTAGAACAAGAGCGCAGATGTATAAAGGCGATGCGGATTGGAAACCAATTGCCGCAGTAAAAAATAATCCACGCATGCACATTCCGGTTTTTGGAAATGGAGATATCACTTCGCCAGAACGTGCCGCAGAAATGAGAGACAGTTATGGTTTAGATGGTGCTATGATTGGACGCGCAACCATTGGTAATCCATGGTTTTTTAAACAAGTAAAACACTATTTTAAAACAGGAGAACACTTAGCTCCAATCTCTTTGGCAGAACGTGTTGAAGCTGCTCGCAGACATTTGCAAATGTCTATAGATTGGAAAGGTGAAGTTCTTGGTGTTTTTGAAACCCGACGACATTATACCAATTATTTTAAAGGAATTCCGCACTTTAAAGAATACAGAATGAAAATGGTAACAAGTGATGATTCTAAAGATGTATTTGCGGCTTTTGATGAGGTTTTGGATACCTTTTCTGATTATCAGTTTGATTAAAAAGCACGCAAAGTAAAGTCGCAGAGCCGCAAAGTTGTGCGTAGAGATTAGTGCTAATTAGTGAAATTCGTGTCCTTTTCTATTTCAAATAATCCGTATCAAAAGCATCTAACTCTTTATCAATCCTTGAGTAATTCGTTGAGACGCAATTTTAGAAGCAATAATTCCTAAGGTGAAAATAGTAACTAAAACGACCAGCACATTAAAAAAGTTAATCCGAACAGGATAAGCCAAATCTGGTGTGAGCATTACCAACTCAAAAGTTTGTTGTAAAAACACAATTATTAATCCAAGTGTAACTCCAATAATTCCACTGACAATAGTCATTAAACTGCCTTGTAAAAAGAAAATAGATTTAATGGTTTTGGTTTCAGTTCCTAAATTAAATAATGTGTTGAGTGATTTTTTTTTGTCTAAAATCATCATAATGATGGCTCCAATAACATTAAATAATGCAATAATAATGACTAATGTAAAGATGAGGTAAATGGCAAGGTTTTCGGTATTTAGCATTTTGAATAGTGCATCATTCAATTCGGCTCTATTTTTTATACTGAATTTATTTCCGAAAGAAGTTTCAAGTTGAGCTCTAATATCGTCTTCATCAGCATCAGGATTTAATTTGAGCTCAATGGCACTTAATTGCTCATCCATATAGCTTAATAATTTTCGTGCCAATTCAATATCTGAAAACACGTAATTATTACTCAATTCTTCGTTGCTGGTAAACAATCCAACATTATTCACATAAACTGAATTATAGTAGCCTTTTAAAGAACTAGCTTGTCCTTTTCCAACTTTCGGTACATAAAGCGAAAGTGGTTTTAGATAATCAAATGTACCAAAGGATAGATTATTAGAAATTCCCCAACCCGAAACGACTTCGTTGCTTTCAGGTGTAATCCAACTTCCTTTAGTTACCATAGTATCTATGTTGGTAACATTTAAGTAATTTTTATCCACACCTTTTAGTGTAGCGAGAAGGTTCTTGTTTTCGGACTTAATAATGATGCGTTCTTCAATTATTTCAGAATAATCGGCAATGCCTTTAATTGTTAAAAAGGTTGCTTTATCATTTTCAGACCATAGAAATGACTTGCCTTCAATAGGTATTAATTTTAAGTCTGGATCTACAAAAGAGGAGAATTGAAGACTAAAATCTTTTAATCCTGCAAAAACAGAAAGTACAATAAATAGAGCTGCTGCGGCAATAATCACTCCTCCAGAGGCAATCCACGTCATTATATTAATAGCATTATTACTGCTTTTAGAAAACAGATAGCGTTTTGCTATATATAAAGGGAAATTCACTTAATGTTTTTTACGCTTACCTAATAAATCTGGATTCTCGATTGGGTTATCTTCGCCTTTTAAAGAACGCTCAATGCCATCTATATATTCTAAAGAATCGTCAATAAAAAACTCTAATTGTGGCATACGTCTTAGTTGATGCCGTGTACGTTGTGCCAACTCGTGCCTAATTAATGGTTTATTAGATTTTATACCTTCCAATAAGGGTTTAGCTTCTTTATTTGGGAAAATACTAAGATAAACCTTTGCCATAGATAAATCTGTAGTTACATTTACCTTGCTTACTGAAATAATAACACCTCGCAAACCTCCATCAGTTGCTGCTTTTTGTAAAACTTCTGCTAAGTCTTGTTGGAGTATACCTCCTATTTTTTTTTGTCTCTGTGTAAATTCTTCCATAATAGCCTTTGTAACTAATCTACTGCAAAAGTAGAGGTTATTTAAAGATAATGGTATTTTTGGGTATAATTATTAATGAGATTTCCGTTTTTACAGAAATTGAAACGGATATTTAGTTGAGCGGAACGTTAAGGTTCCCTTTTTCAAGGGAACGAAAAATTAAAATTTTTCATGAAAAAAATAGAACATATTGGTATTGCTGTAAGAGACCTTGAAAATTCTAATCAGCTTTTTAAAGTCTTATTTGGAAAAGAACACTATAAAATTGAAGATGTAGAAAGTGAAGGGGTAATAACATCATTTTTTAAATGTGGTCCTAATAAAATTGAGTTGCTTCAGGCCACAAATGAAGACAGTCCTATTGCAAAATTCATTGAGAAGAAAGGAGAAGGCATTCATCATATTGCGTTTGCGGTTAATAATATTGAAAAAGAAATTGAACGATTGACTAAAGAAGGGTTTGCCATGATTCATAAAGCACCTAAGAAAGGTGCAGATAATAAGCTAATCGCTTTTTTGCATCCAAAATCCACAAACGGTGTTTTAATTGAGCTATGCCAAGAGATAAAGGAATAAAAATGCTTTGAGAGTTTTAAAATATGTAGTAATATTGCACTCGCTTTAGTAATAAAGTGATTGACACAAGTCATTGGTCCTATAGCTCAGTTGGTTAGAGCACCTGACTCATAATCAGGTGGTCCGAGGTTCGAGTCCTCGTGGGACCACTTTTAATATCAAGCATTTACAATTTTATTGTAGGTGCTTTTTTATTTCGCCTACAACATATTGGCAACAATTGGTGAATTTGAGATATGGTTTTCTTGTATAATAGCATTTCTAAACAAGTCTTTGGGAATTATCTCAATAGTATTTTTCTCTGTTAACTTAATTTTGACGTAAGAAAGCGTGATTTTTAATGTAAAAAAAGCAGAATATTTAGTGAATTAAAGTGCTGAAATTCAGTTTTTAAAAATAAATTATACTAATGAAATTACTGAAGTTTTCTATTCTATTGATGATTTTTGTCTTGTTTTTGAACCAGCTCTTCAAAAAAGACCAGAAACAGAAAATCTACAATGTCAATGAGTGAAGTTGTAACCCTTACTGTTTTGTTTCATTTAAGAGGTTTTTCCTATACCGTATCTTATAATAGATTCACAGAGCTTATGCAAGCTCATTTATTGCTATTAACAATGTATAAAAATATGCCGTTTGGGTAAATGCACAAGTATCTCATTTATAGATTCCACACCAATACGTGTCTGTAACAAAAAAAGGATTCCGCAGAATAGGGTATTCAAGAGAATAACAACTATAGGCAAGTCAACAATGGGTTTAAGCTTCATGTAATTATTAACGATAGAGGTGAAATACTTGATTTTGTTATAAACCAAGCTAATGTAGATGATAGAGCACCTTTAAAACAAGAGAATTTTTCAAACAAAATATTTGGTAGCTAGTCTTATTTCTTATTCTTTTCAAGATAAGAAGTTAAGTGTTTAATTTGAAAGAGAAAGCACAGCTCAATTAGCTCTTTTCTCTAAACCCAAATGTGAAACTAAGGCTTCTAAGTATTTACGCAAATAAAGTGAGACATTGTATAATGTTTCTTTTTAATTTTTTAGTTTCTTTATTAGATTGTTATAAAGGTAATATATATTATATTTGTCGCTAGTACTAAGTTAAAAATGTAGTTGTCTTCCCTAATTTTTACTTTATTTTTAACGTTTCATCGAGAAAATATACCTTTTGTAGATGTTTTTTAATCAAATTAATTTTGTTAGCTCAGTTTTTTTTATACTTTTACACCTTATTTAATAGAATGCAGAACAAGAATATAGTCGCCTCAATATCAATTTTTTTCGTAGGTTTCACAGCTATGGCACAAGGTGGCGCACCTCCTCCTCCAATGCCTCCACCACCACCAGGTCTTCCAATCGATGGTGGAATTGTTGCATTATTTGTTGTTGCTTTGGTTTACGGAGTTTATAAAACTTATAAATTTTCTTCTAATAGAACTGCTTAATTACGCAAATCATTAAGTCGTTTTACATATTTTCCTATTACATCAAATTCTAAATTCACTGTATCTCCAATATTTATAGTCTTAAAAGTGGTATGATTAAACGTATAAGGTATAATTGCTACAGAAAAATAATTCAATTGTGAGTTTACAACCGTTAGACTAACTCCATTTACTGTAATAGATCCTTTTTCAATTGTAATATTGTTGAGACCCTTATCGTATTCAAAAGTGAAAACCCAACTTCCTTCTTCTTCTATAATAGTCGTGCACTTTGCCGTTTGGTCCACATGACCTTGAACAATATGACCATCTAAACGGTCTCCTAGTTTCATGGCGCGTTCAATGTTTACAAATTGATTGAGTTTTAGTGAACCAAGGTTCGTTTTATCTAAAGTTTCTTGGATAGCAGTCACAGTATAGTCACCACCTTCAATATTAACAACTGTTAAACAGACTCCATTATGGGCAACACTCTGATCTATTTTTAATTCGTTAGTTATAGAAGTGTGCACTGTAATATGCAGATTGCCACCATTTTTTACTAATTTATTAATTATACCAAGATCTTCAATAATACCTGTAAACATAAATTGTACTTTATTTAGTTAACTAAAGTTAAGCATTGTAACTTTGTAATGCTTAACTTGGGTTAGATTTGTGATTACAAAGTTATACCAAATAAATTTTAAAGTTGTTAAGCGAATAGAAATCATAAGAAAATATTTTTTTGTAATTTCTAGAAAATAAGAGCACGCAAACTTATGAAGCTAAAAGAATCGGTCATTGTCGGAATATCAGTTGGAGACCTTAATGGTATTGGACCAGAAATTATTATAAAAGCTTATGAAGACCCAAGAGCTTTAGAATTAAATACACCAGTTATTTTTGCATCAAGTAAAACCATGCAGTTTTTTAAAAACCATTTCAATAGTAAAATCAACTTCTACAACATAGATGCACCTGAAAAAGCAGTTCTTGGAAAAGTTAATGTAGTTAATGTTTGGAACGAAGCTGTTGCTATAGATTTCGGTAAAGAAGACAAAAAAATTGGAGAGTACGCAATAAAGTCTCTTGAAGCCGCAACCAATGCTTTAAAAGAAGGAACAATAGATGTATTAGTAACTGCGCCAATTAATAAACACAATATTCAATCCGACACCTTTAATTTCCCAGGGCATACAGATTATTTAGCTAAAGCCTTAAATGGTAAAAGTCTAATGTTTATGGTTTCAAATGCTTTGCGAGTTGGCCTTTTAACAGATCACGTTCCGCTTAAAGATGCTAGTAATGCTATTACGGAAGATCTTATTAACGAAAAAATTGCAACTGTTACGAAATCATTGAAGCAAGATTTTGGAATAAGAAAGCCAAAAGTTGCTGTGTTGGCTATAAATCCGCATGCTGGAGATAATGGTGTTATAGGAAACGAAGATGACACCATTTTAAAACCCACTTTAGAAAAAATAAAATCTGAAGGAAACTTAGTTTACGGACCGTATTCAGCAGATAGCTTTTTTGGCTCTAATGCATATAAAAATTTTGACGCTATTATTGCATCTTATCATGATCAAGGTTTAATTCCATTTAAAACCATCGCTTTTGGTCAGGGAGTAAATTATACGGCTGGATTAAATAAAGTAAGAACATCACCAGACCATGGCACAGCATACGAAATCGCGGGAAAGGGAATAGCTGATGAAGGCTCAATGAAGCAAGCAATATATATTGCAATTCAAATTTTTAAACAAAGAGAAGACCATCACTTTTATAGCGAAAACCCTTTAAAAAAGGGAACTCGATAGTTATAAACAAAATTTGTTGATATCTAGGCTTTAAACAATTAAAAATTTATATATTTGCAGGCTCAAAATGAGTGTGGAAATGAAGGCATTGAAAACTTATGTAATTCCTTTCGTAGGATTAAAAGTAGGAGAGCATCATTTTGATTATCAAATTGATAATACGTTCTTTCAACATTTTGAATATTATGAATTCAATGCAGTTGATGTGAAAATTGATCTGAAATTCGAAAAAAAATCAACCTTTTTAGAGTTGTATTTTTCGGCAGAAGGAACTATAAATATAAATTGCGATATCACAAACGAACCGTATAACCAAGAACTTAAAGACGATTTTAAACTCGTAATAAAGTTTGGTAACGAGTATAACAATGATAATGAAGACATATTAATTGTACCTCATGGTGAATATGAAATTAATGTGTCACAATATATATATGAGCTTATCATTTTAGCGGTTCCAATTAAACGAACTCATCCTGGTATTGAAGACGGCACATTACAGTCAGATATACTTTCAAAATTAGAAGAATTAAGTCCTAGTGAGGACCATAAAACAAAATCATCTGAGGGTATTGATCCTCGTTGGAATAATTTAAAAAAACTATTAACGGATAAATAACATTTAAAATGGCACATCCAAAGCGTAAAATATCGAAAACAAGAAGAGATAAAAGAAGAACACACTATAAAGCTTCTGTACCTCAAATAGCAACTTGCCCAACAACTGGTGAGCCACACTTATACCATAGAGCTCATTGGCACGAAGGTAAACTATATTACAGAGGTCAAGTATTAATTGACAACTCTGTTGAAGAGGAAAACGTAGCATAAGTATTATGCATGCATACAAGAAAACGCTCCATTGTGAGCGTTTTTTTTGTTATTATTTTTTCAATAACGTAAAAACCACTTACTTTGCGTTAATATTTGCTGAAAAACGATGAAAATTGAATAAAACAGACCAGTTTTTATCAATTTTGCATACTTTTAATTATCTAAACCCTAAGAATGAGTAAAATCACAGCGGCAATTACGGCTGTCGGAGGCTATGTTCCAGACTTTGTTTTATCAAACAAGATACTAGAAACTATGGTTGAGACTAATGACGATTGGATTACTTCAAGAACAGGTATAAAGGAACGTAGAATTCTTAAGGAAGAAGGAAAAGGCACTTCCTTTTTAGCTATAAAAGCTGCAGAAAATTTAATTAAGAAAAAAGACTTAGATCCAAAAGAAATTGATTTGGTAATAGTCTGTACTGCAACACCAGATATGAAAGCGGCTTCTACAGCAGCCTACACAGCAACTCAAATTGGAGCTGTAAATGCATTTTCTTATGATTTAGAAGCAGCATGCTCTAGTTTTCTTTTTGGAATGTCAACAGCATCAGCTTATATTGAATCTGGTCGTTATAAAAAAATTCTTCTAATAGGTGCAGATAAAAATTCATCATTTATTAATTATAAAGATAGAGCAACTTGTATCATCTTTGGTGATGGAGCAGGAGCTGTGCTTTTTGAGCCAAACGAAGAGGGCTTAGGTCTCCAAGATGAGTTATTAAGAAGTAACGGAGAAGGAAGAGAATTTCTGCAGGCAACTTATGGTGGTTCTTCATACCCTATAAATGAAGATACTTTTAACGACGGAAAACACTACATTTTTCAAGATGGAAAAACAGTTTTTAAAAATGCAGTTTTTAATATGGCAGATGTTTCAGAAAAGATAATGAAAAGAAATCATCTTAATAATGATGATATTGCATGGTTGGCAGCCCATCAGGCAAACAAACGTATTATTGATGCAACTGCAAATAGAATAAATTTAGAAAAAGACAAAGTAATGATGAATATACAGAAGTATGGTAACACAACTTCTGCAACTTTGCCATTACTATTATTTGATTACGAATCACAACTAAAAAAAGATGATAAAATTATATTTGCTGCTTTTGGTGGTGGATTTACTTGGGGCTCAATTTATTTTAAATGGGCTTATAATTCCTAACAAAAACTAACTAAAAAAAATATCTAAAATTATGGATATAAAAGAAATTCAGAACTTAATAAAATTTGTAGCTAAATCTGGGGCAAGCGAGGTTAAGTTAGAAATGGATGATATTAAAATCACCATTAAAACAGGCTCAGAAAACGACACAACAATTGTACAACAAATGCCAATGCAGGCAGCTCCTGTAATGCATCATCAGATGCCAGTGCAACAAGCAGGAGCAGTACAAGAAACACCTATTGAACCAACAGCTGCTGTAGAAGATTCAAAATATATTACTATAAAATCACCAATAATTGGTACATTTTATCGTAAACCATCTCCAGACAAACCCGTTTTTGTTGAGGTTGGTACAGACATTAAGGAAGGTGATGTACTTTGTGTTATTGAGGCAATGAAACTATTCAACGAAATAGAATCAGAGATTACAGGTAAAATTGTAAAAGTTCTTATAGATGATTCGTCACCAGTAGAGTTTGATCAACCATTATTTTTGGTAGATCCATCATAATATAAATCCCAATTTTCAATTCCCAATTTTCAAAAAAACCTTTTGAGATTTGGTTTTTGAATATTGAAAATTTGAAGAATTTATGTTTAAAAAAATACTAATTGCTAATAGAGGGGAAATAGCGCTTCGTGTTATCCGAACATGTAAAGAGATGGGTATAAAAACCGTAGCGGTTTATTCTACTGCTGATGCTGAAAGTCTTCACGTTAAGTTTGCTGATGAAGCCGTATGTATTGGACCACCTTCAAGTAGTGAATCCTATCTTAAAATATCTAATATTATAGCAGCTGCAGAAATTACAAATGCAGATGCGATTCATCCTGGTTATGGTTTTTTGTCTGAAAACGCAAAATTTTCTAAAATTTGTGAAGAGCATGGTATTAAATTCATAGGCGCATCTGAAGAGATGATTGACCGAATGGGAGATAAAGCTAATGCTAAAGCAACAATGAAAGCTGCGGGAGTGCCATGTGTTCCTGGAAGTGAAGGAGTCATTGAAACTTTTGAAGATTGTAAAAAAGTAGCAAAAGAAACAGGTTATCCTGTAATGTTAAAAGCTTCTGCTGGTGGTGGTGGAAAAGGAATGCGTGCCGTTTGGAAACCAGAAGATCTTCAGAATGCATGGGAATCCGCGCGTTCAGAGTCTAAAGCTGCATTCGGAAATGATGATATGTATATGGAGAAGCTCATTGAAGAACCTCGCCATATCGAAATACAAATTGTAGGAGACTCTCGTGGTAAAGCATGTCATTTATCAGAACGTGATTGTTCTATTCAACGACGTCATCAAAAATTAACTGAAGAAGTACCTTCTCCATTTATGACTGATAAATTGAGAGATAAAATGGGTAAAGCTGCTGTAAAAGCCGCTGAGTATATTAAATATGAAGGTGCAGGAACTGTAGAATTCTTAGTAGATAAACATAGGGATTTCTTCTTTATGGAGATGAATACGCGTATCCAAGTAGAGCATCCTATTACCGAGCAAGTTATTGATTTTGATTTAATTAGAGAACAAATATTAGTTGCCGCTGGCGTACCAATTTCAGGTAAAAACTATACACCAAACCTACATTCCATAGAGTGTAGAATTAATGCTGAAGATCCGTTTAATGATTTTAGACCGTCACCAGGAGAAATCACAACATTACACGCTCCAGGAGGTCATGGTGTAAGATTAGATACGCATGTTTATGCTGGTTATACAATTCCTCCTAATTATGATTCAATGATAGCAAAATTGATTACAACGGCTCAAACTAGAGAAGAAGCTATTAATAAGATGAAACGTGCTTTAGACGAATTTGTCATTGAAGGCATAAAAACTACTATACCATTTCATAGACAATTAATGAATCACCCAGATTATTTAGCAGGTAATTATACCACTAAATTTATGGAAGACTTTGTCATACAAAAAGAGCTTGAAGATTAATAAAAAACCTAAACTGAGAAGTTTGGGTTTTTATTTGAGTATACTTTTTGGAAGCGTTCTGTTAGTAGTAATTCAAAAAGAGCTTATCACATTTTTTTATAATAAAATAAATACATTAACTTTATAGATTCTATAAATAATAAATTATGAATAATAATTACGCAATAAAAATCGCAACTATTGCAATTGCGTTTTTCTCTTTATCTGCTGTTTCGCAAAACTCAAATGGACTTTGGACTAGTGTTAATGAAACTAAAGCGAAACAATCCGAACAAATTTTAAGAAAAATAGAACTTAAGACAGAGAAATTTTTCCAATTAAATATTGAAGGGCTAAAAAACGCTTTACAAAATGTTGGGGACAGAGAAAATATAGGTAATACTATTATTTCGTTTCCTAATTCTGAAGGTAAACTAAATAAATTTAGAGTATTTGAAGCCTCAATGATGGAACCAGATCTTCAAACTCAGTTTCCTAATATCAGAACTTATGCTGGTCAAGGGATTGACAACCCTACAGAAATAATTAGATTTAGTATCACCCCAAAAGGTTTTCACGCCATGTTTTTGGGAACGTCAAATGGAACACAGTTTATTGATCCGTTTTCAGAAGAAGGAAACATCTATACGGTTTTCTCTAGGAAAAATTTAGAAGTTAGAAATTTTGATTTTGAATGTGGTGTTATTGAAGATCCGCTTTTAAATAGAGCTTACCAAGATGCGCCTATGGCACGTAACGCGGATGATGGGATGTTAAGAAATTATCGTCTTGCAGTTGCTTGTACAGGCGAATATGCGACTTTCCACGGAGGTACAATTGCTGGTGCACTAGCAGGAATAGTTGTAACTATAAATAGAGTTAATAGTGTTTACGAAAGAGATTTATCAGTAACAATGACTTTAGTTGCTAATAATACAAGTATAATTTTCACTGATGCGGTTAATGATCCTTTTAATAATGATAATGAAGTCATTTTAATCAATCAAAGTCAAAGTGTTATTAACAGTACTATTATGGCTGCTAATTATGATATTGGCCATACGTTTAGCACTGGAGCTGGTGGACTGGCCGCTCCTGGATTTACTTGCAATGATAATAATAAGGCAAGTGGTGTAACAGGAACAGCGCAACCAGTAGGAGATTCTTATGATATTGATTTTGTGGCACACGAGTTAGGTCATCAATTTGGTGCTCCTCATACTTTTAACGGAACTGTTGGTAATTGTAATGGAGGAAATAGATCATCTTCAAATGCTTATGAGCCTGGAAGCGGCTCAACCATAATGGCTTATGCTGGTATTTGTGGTTCTGATAATATTCAAAATAATAGTGATGCTTATTTTCACCAAAATAGTATTAACCGTATTTGGTCTCATATCTCAAGCACAGGTGTTTGTCCAGTAAATAGAACAGCTACAGGAAATATTGAACCAGTTGCAAATGCAGGCACTAATCATACAATTCCTCAAGGAACACCTTATAAACTAGATGGAAGTAGTTCAACTGATGTAGACGGAATGGCAACATTAACTTATACATGGGAACAATACGATTTAGGGCCAGCAGGATTGCCCACTGAAACAACTACTTCAGGACCATTAGTAAGATCATTTGAGGGCACATCAAACCCGGTTAGATATGTGCCAAGGCTTTCAGATATAATAGAGGATGGAGGTATATCAACAACGTGGGAAAAATTAGCAATGGTTAACCGAAATATTAATTATAGATTAACAGTTAGAGATAATGACGCTAGTGGTGGACAAACAGATTCTGATCAGATGACAATTACAAATGTTGTTGCGGCTGGACCTTTTATTGTAACATCACAAAATACAAATCAAATTGTTTGGACTCCTGGAGACACTGAAACAATAACTTGGAATGTTGCAGGTACAACAGGTAATGGAGTTAATGCTACAAATGTTAACATACTATTATCTACAGATGAAGGCTTAACATACGATATTGTTTTAGCCTCAAATGTGCCAAATGATGGCTCACATGTGATCACCGTTCCTAACGAAAGTGCTCCAAAATGTAGAATTATGGTTGAAGGTGCTGGAAATATCTTTTTTAATATTAATGATTCTTTCTTTGCTGTTGGTAATTATGTATATGAAAATGTGGATGTATGTGAAAACTATACATTTAATTTTGGAGGAATATCAGTACCAGAAAGCACCAATAATTATACTGGATATCCACTAAATGTACCAGCTTCTTTAACTCTGACAGATGCAAATATTACAGTAGATGTTACACACCCAAATAGTGGTGATTTAGCATATGGCTTTAGACATCCAGCTTATGCAGGCACTTTTCTTATTCGATTAGCGTCCCAATCTTGTTCAGGTAGCGCAAATCCAAATCTAGTTTTTGATGATGAGGGATCAGCTATCAATTGTGCTACTCTAAGTAATGGAGACAACGTTATTCCAGAAGATGCGTTATCTACCGTAGATGGCACAAATTCTCAAGGAACTTGGACATTTTTTATTTTTGATAATACAGTTAATAACACAACCAGTTCTATAAACTCTGTAATAATTGAAGTATGTGAAAATTCATCTGAAGCAGTATTATCTGTTCAAGAAAGCGAGTTAGATAATCTAAGCATTTATCCAAATCCTAATAACGGTGAATTCAATATTGGCTTTAATCCAAAATCTGGTGAGGCTATTATCATTGATGTTTATGATATTAGAGGACGATCAATCTATACTAAAAGTTTTAATAGCGTAAGTAGATTTGAAGAAGCTATTCAACTTAATAACGCGCAATCTGGAGTCTATTTGTTAACCATTTCTGATGGAGCACAAAAAGTGACTAAGAAAATAATAGTAGAATAAGAATTTAATTTATATTTTAAAAGCTCCTAATTTAGGAGCTTTTTTTATGCTATGAATTTATCATATTGGGAAATAAAAACGTGGTTATCTAACATTGATTATACAATTGTTGGAAGCGGAATTGTAGGTCTTAATTGCGCTTTACAATTAAAGCAACGTTTCCCAAAATCAAAGATTTTAATTCTTGAAAAAGGAACTCTTCCGCAAGGAGCGAGTACTAAAAATGCTGGTTTTGCTTGCTTTGGAAGTTTAAGTGAGATTATCGACGATTTAAAACACCATTCCGAAGAAGACGTTTTAGAGTTGATCAGAAAGCGAATAAACGGTCTTCAAATACTCCGAGAAACACTGGGTGATACGATTATCGATTATCAAAATTTAGGTGGTTATGAATTGTTTTTAGAATCTGATGAAGCACTTTATAATTTATGCTTAAATAAGCAAGACGAAATCAATCAACTTTTGTATCCTATTTTTAATGCTGATGTATTTTCTTTTAAAGAGAATAGCTTCGGTTTTGAAAACATAAAGTCCCATTACAGTTTTAATCCTTTTGAGGGGCAAATTGACACAGGTAAAATGATGGAGGCTTTATTAGGTAAAGCTCAATCTTTGGGAATAAAAATATTAAATAACACAACTGTTGAAGCATTTTCCGAAGATTCAAATTTTGTAAAAATTAAAACCAATCATTTCAATCTTACAACAAAGATGCTTTTTATTGCTACCAACGGATTTGCCAAACAACTTGATATTCCTAAAGTCAAGCCAGCCAGAGCACAAGTTTTAATTACAAAACCTATAGATAATTTACATATTAAAGGCACGTTTCATTTAGATGAAGGCTATTATTATTTCAGAAACATAGACAATAGAATATTGCTTGGAGGTGGACGTAATCTCGATTTTAAAACCGAAGAAACTACAGATTTCGGACAAACAGAAATTATCCAAAATAAACTAGAAGAACTTTTAAAAACGAGCATTTTACCAAATACAAAGTTTGAAATTGAGCATAGATGGTCTGGAATTATGGGAGTTGGTCAACAGAAAAAAGCGATTGTGAAACAACTATCAAATCATGTATTTTGCGGAGTTCGTAAAAGTTCTTCTAG
>Ga0209633_10000862_pt1 | contig 33304 bp, 36 predicted proteins | sample Cruoilmetagenom1_FD_187290 | JGI IMG/M metagenome (GOLD analysis project Ga0209633, IMG submission 187290) | Oil polluted marine microbial communities from Coal Oil Point, Santa Barbara, California, USA - Sample 1 (SPAdes) (version 2) | ecosystem: Environmental > Aquatic > Marine > Oil seeps ... | reverse complement strand
GGAATGCGCGATGTCCAACACCATGCCGCGCTTGACCACCTCGGCCACAACGTCCCGTCCGAAGTCTGTCAAACCGTTGTTTTCATGGCTGTGCAAGGTGCCGCCCAGCTCGTTGTCAAAGAAATGTTGCAAGGCAACCAGCCGATAGCCGGCTTGCTCCAACCCATCCAGATTTTCGATCTTGCCCTCTAGGGGATGCGCCCCTTCAATGCCCAACAAACCAGCCACGATCTTTTCGCCCGCCGCACGCCGCGTAAGAACCTGTTCCAAATCGTTTCGCGTGCGGATAATTTTAAGCGCGTCCGGCGCTGCGGCCTCAAATCCATGCAGTTTTTCTGCTTGATAAATCGCACGCTCATAAAGGCTGAGCCACGTGCGCATTGGCCATAGCTGCAAAAACGCCACCAGTTTGATGTTGTCAAAGGCATCGGGGTCGTTGTGGTCGTAGTTCTGACCCTTGGGGCTTTTGGTCACGGCCGTGAACACCTGAATGGCTACATTGCCTTCAACCAGTCGCGGAATATCAACCTGCCCATAAGTGCCGCGTTTGTTTAGATCGCGGTTCCACAACAGACTGTCAGCATGCCAATCGCCAATGATCATATCATTGTGCAAGTTCTGCGCAGCGTCGGAAACAGGGTAGGGATCATGTGCGGCCACCGCATTGCGGCCCTTTTCGGTGTAGGCGGGGAGGAACATGAAAACCCCAACCATAATGATAACGACTAAAATAAGCAGTCGTCCAAGCCATTTTCCAAAAGTGCGCATGGTGTCCTCCCTAAGTTCAATTGTGGGTAGATTAAGAAGTAATGCGACGAAGTTCCAGCATTGCTTTTGATCCACGCTGCGGATTAAGCTGAGGGGTATTTTCGAGCACAAAAGGACAAGCACATGGCAGGCGGTTGGGCGCGAGATGGCGCGGTGGAAGAACAGATTGAAGCCTCATTCGCGGACGAACTGGCACGGATGAAAGCCCGCAAAACCCCAGTTGGCGATAGCCTGACCCATTGCGCCGATTGCGAAGAGGAAATCCCCGAGTCCCGTCGCGTTGCGGTGCCCGGAGTGAAGCTGTGCATCGAATGCATGCAAGAACGCGACACGAGCTTTCAGACCCGTCCGGGGATCAACCGGCGTGGCAGTAAGGACAGTCAGTTGAAGTGACGGGGGAGTGAGCGTAATGACTGCTTGGAGCCCAAAGTGCCAGATGCTGCGGTGGGTTCAAACGGCGGCTAAGCGCAGAAACCATCGTCCTGATGGACCAAAGGCCAATCACGCACTAACATTCAAACCGGACCAATCAATGGGGGCCGATCATCAATGACTCGCTTTTATTTCATCTGTATGCTGCTTGCGGCTGCAGCATTTGTTTCAGTTATCTTAGTGATGGATTCAAGAGGTCCCTCTGCAGTTGCAGTGGAGTTTGTAACTATCGTGAGGCGCCGACCAGCTGAGGGTGTAGCTATTTTGGCGACTATTGGGCTTGTAAGCGCGACAGCTCTGTTAGCTAGTCGTCTTGCGATGCGATCTACTAAGTCTGATCAAGTCCGCAAATATTTGGGTACCCTACTATGTGTTGTTGTTGCAGCAGTGGTTGCGATCATTGTAAGCCAATTCCTTTTGTTTACCGCAGTGATTTGAGAACAGGTTCCCGCCTTACCTGTCGAACTGGCATGGCTGCTTTGGGGTTGGGAGCAGCCGTTGGCTCAGATATGACGAACGGCAACAAGGTCCGCATAGCCGTCATCAACCAATTACTTGGCCCCCAGAGCGCTTGAGGGCCGAGCGGATCAGACCTTGACCTTACCCCTCCATCGCTTCCAATTCATCAATCATGCCAGAAATCATAGATAGCCCCTTGTCCCAGAATTTAGGGTCTGAGGCGTCCAGCCCGAAGGGGGCCAGCAGCTCTTTGTGGTGCTTTGATCCACCGGCTTTCAGCATGTCGAAATACTTGTCTTGAAAGCCAGCGTCACCTTCCTCGTAAACCGCATAAAGCGCGTTCACCAAGCCGTCGCCAAACGCATAGGCGTAGACGTAGAACGGGGAATGTACGAAATGCGGCACGTAGGACCAAAATGTCTCGTAGCCCTCCATGAAGTTGAACACAGGTCCCAAGCTTTCGGCCTGCACCGACATCCACAATGCGTTGATGTCGTCGGGTGTCAACTCGCCCTCGGCACGGGCAGCGTGCAATTTACATTCAAAGTCGTAGAACGCGATTTGGCGCACCACGGTGTTGATCATATCCTCGACTTTGCCCGCCAATAGGACGCGGCGTTCTTCCTTGGTCGACGCGCCTTCCAGCAATTTGCGGAAGGTCAGCATTTCACCGAAAACGGAGGCGGTTTCAGCCAGGGTCAGCGGGGTGGAGGACAACAATTCGCCCTGATCTGCCGCCAAAACCTGATGCACGCCGTGCCCCAATTCGTGGGCCAATGTCATCACGTCGCGCGGTTTGCCAAGATAGTTCAGCATCACATAGGGATGGACTGTGGTCACGGTGGGGTGGGCAAATGCGCCAGGCGCTTTGCCCGGTTTTACAGCAGCGTCGATCCAGCCATCGCTGAAAAACGGCGCGGCGATTTCGGCCATGCGTGGATCGAATGCCGCATAGGCGTCCATCACGGTTTTCTCGGCCTGATCCCAATCGACGGTCTTGGTGCTTTCCATTGGCAGGGGCGCGTTGCGGTCCCAGACTTCCATAGTGTCCAGACCTAACCATTTGGCTTTTAAGGCATAATAGCGGTGTGACAGTTTCGGATAGGCTTTGACCACCGCATTGCGCAGGGCTTCGACCACTTCGGGTTCCACATGGTTGGATAGGTGCCGACCGGTTTGCGGGGTTGGCATATTGCGCCATTGATCCTCGATTGCCTTTTCTTTGGCCAAGGTGTTGTGCACCCGCGAGAACAGTTTGACGTTTTCGCCAAATACTTTGGCCAATTCACGTGCGGCGGTCTCGCGTTTACCGCGATCTTGCTCGGTCAGCAGGTTCAGCACACTTTCTAGGGTCATTTCCTCGCCCTCGATCGTGAACATCAGCGCCGCGATGGTTTCGTCAAACAGTTTGTTCCATGCGGATGCGCCAACGCTGGATTGATCGTGCAGGAATTTTTCCAGCTCGTCGGACAGCTGATAAGGTTTCATCGCCCGCAGCTGCTCGAATATCGGGGTGTAGCGGGCCAGATCGGCGTTGCTGGCCAGCATGGTGTCCAGTTTGGCGTCATCAATACGGTTGATTTCCAGCGCATAAAACACCAGTGGCGCCGTGAAGACGGTCACCTGCTCTTGTGCGTTTTGCATGAATTGGGCGCGGTCCGCGTCGGTGGTGATTTGATAGTAACGCAGGCCCGCAAAGGACATGAGCCGCCCGCCAGTGGTGTTGATCGCCTCATAGGCCTGCACGCAACCGAGCAGTTCGGCGGCGCCCAGATCGGCCAGCTTGCCCTCGTATTTCTTGGCAAAATCAGCGCAGGCCATTTGCAGCCATTCCATATCGCGGGCAAATTCCGGGGCGTCTTGTCCTTTGTAAAGGTCGTCCAAATTCCATTCGGGCAGGGTGCCAAATTCGCCGGCCTCGGCAGTGCTGGAGTTCGCGTTGAATACGGGGGTTGGAAATTGGAATTGCATCGGCTGACCTCAATGATGAATTGTTCCATTCCACATAAGGGCGCGGGCACATGGGTTGCAAGGGGTTGACCCTGTTCGTCGGCTTGCATTTGATAGAAACTGAACATTGAGAGGAAATGTCATGCGGTTTGTCAGATTTGGCGCTGTCGGGGCGGAAAAACCCGGCGTTTATGATGCGAACGGGGATTTGCGTGACTTGTCAGGGGTTTTGACTGATTTGTCGGGCGCAGTATTGGCCGATTTGGCGTCCATTGATGTTGACGCCTTGCCGCGGGTCGAGGGCAATCCACGGTTGGGGCCACCTGTGGCGGGGGTGGGCAAGATCGTATGCGTTGGGTTGAACTACTATGATCATGCCGCCGAAGTGGGGATGGAATTGCCAACCGAGCCTGTGATTTTCATGAAAGCCACCAGTGCCATCACGGGGCCGCATGATCCGCTGGTCCTGCCGCGTGGATCTGTGAAAACCGATTGGGAGGCCGAGCTTGGCATCGTCATCGGCACAGCGGCGAAATATGTTACCGAGGCGGATGCCTTGTTGCATGTGGCGGGCTATCTGCTGGTCAATGACGTGTCCGAACGCGAACTGCAACTTGAGCGTGGCGGGCAATGGACCAAGGGCAAAAGTTGCGACACATTTGCGCCGATTGGCCCGTGGCTGGTGACACCCGACGAGGTAGGGGATGTGCAAAAACTGGCATTGACGCTCAAGCTGAATGACGAAGTTATGCAGAGTGCCAACACGTCTGGGATGATTTTTTCGGTGGCCAAGGCGATTTCATATCTTAGCCAGATGATGACCCTACATCCGGGTGATATTATCTCAACCGGCACCCCTGCGGGAGTCGGCGGCGGGATGAAACCGCCGCGTTTTCTAAAGGTGGGGGATCGTCTTGATTTGGACATTGAAAAGCTGGGGGCGCAACGTCAGATTGTTGAATCGGATTAATGCTTTAGGGGTGTGTGTTAAACCATTCAACCATACCATCAAAGGCGCGTTGACGTGTGGCAACATCTTCCATCAGAACCTCGTGTTCGGCCCCGTCCACCATTTCCAGATGCCCGTCTTTCCATTTGTCCATCAGCTTGATCACGGCAAGTGAATCAACGATCCGTTCGTTGGTGCCCAGATAGGTGATCGTGGGTGTGTTGGGCATCGACATGGCTTGCAATTTGCGGGTTTCAGTCAGGGCTTGAAACAGCCAGTTCATGCTGGGGCCGCCCAAGGGCAGTTGAGGATAGGCGCGGGCCTGATCTTGCATGTAGGCATACATATCCGGGTCGGTGGTCAGCAGATTGCCTTCAAAAGGGGCGGTCACCACATAGCTGTTGGCACTGGTGCCTGGGGTATATTTGTGGCCAAATCCCATACCGCTAGAGATCCATGAAATCCCCAAGGCCACAGGGCGCATCGGGGCGGAAATCAGGATGCCCCACATCGGGGCGCTAAAGGTCGCAGCCTTTACATCAATGCCCTCGATCAGCGCGCGCAAGGCAATGCAGCCGCCCATCGAATGGGACAGCAGGTAAAACGGTTCAGGCATGTTCAATTCACGCGCCGCAGCGACCATCGCGCGCACATCATGTTGGTAGTCGGTGAAATGCATCACATGGCCCGCAGCCGGATCGTCTAACAATCGGTCGGCCAATCCCTGACCACGCCAATCGACAACCAGTGTTGCATATCCGCGGGCCTGTAGATCGCCGACGGCTTGGCCGTATTTCTCGATATATTCGGTGCGGCCGGGGAACAGCAATACCGTGCCCTTTTCACCTTTGTCCCAGGCGCCAACGCGAATGCGCACCCCGTCCGTCGTGGTCAACCAATAAGCGGCACCCCCGTCAGGGGCTTTGGCGACATCGTCATAAAGGGGTGCGTTTTCCATAGGTTAAGACAGGGTCGAGGCCAGTTTCATCGCCATACCCATGTCACCGTCAATCTTCAGCTTGCCAGTCATAAAGGCGGCGGTGGGGTTGGTTTCCCCTTCCAGGATTGATTGGAACACGTCGGCCTCGGCTGTCAGGGTCACGTCAGCGTCGTCATCGCCTGCGCGCGCGCCGTCATTGTCGATCATGATCGACCCTTCATCGCCGACCACAAATTTGGCCAGGCCGTCAAAACCGCCTTCGATTTTGTCGTTTAGGGCGGCTACGGCTGTGTTGATTACATTGCTCATTGGGCATCCTTTTCAAAACTGTGATCATCGGGGTCTCGTAATTCCCGAAACATGCGTTAAACTTGACCCTGTTATGAGCATATTCAATCCTTTTCACAAATATACCGTTACGGCATTTGCCTTAACAGTCATGATTACCTTACCTTGCGCGGGTCAGGCCGGTAAAATTGACGATTTATTTGCCGAATTGCAGGCGGTTCCGGCGGATCAGGTCGAGCAATCGGCGCGAATCGTTGATCAGATAAATGCGATTTGGTCTGATTCTGGGTCAGCCTCAATGGATTTGCTGTTGCAACGCGGACATGCGGCGCTGGAGGAGGGCGAGATTCAGGCTGCGATTGATCATTTCAGCGCGCTTGTTGATCATGCGCCCGGGTTTTCCGAGGGGTATCACGGCCGTGCAATGGCCTATTTTGAGGCTGGGTATTACGGCCCGGCCCTTGTTGATCTGCGCAAAACACTATCGCTGAACCCGCGACAGTTTTTGGCTCTGCGCGGGCTTGGCTTTATTCTGGAGGACGCAGGCCAAACCGAACAGGCGCTTGAAACCTATCGTGCGGCGTTGGCACTGAACCCACATGATGAAAATGTGCAAATGGCGATTGCGCGCCTAGAGGGTGTCGCGCTGTAAGCGCGCAACGATCAGGCAATGCTTATGGACAACACACAGCGGATCACGGCCGTTTTAGGGCCGACCAATACCGGTAAAACCCATTACGCGATTGAGCGAATGCTGGCCTATCGCAGTGGCGTTATTGGTCTGCCTTTGCGGCTGTTGGCACGCGAGGTATACGACAAGATCGTTGCGATACGCGGCGCACATGTTGTGGCGCTGGTCACCGGTGAAGAACGCATCGTGCCGCCGCGCACGCAATATTGGATCTGTACCGTTGAGGCGATGCCCGAGGGGCTGGGGGCCGAGTTTCTGGCCATTGACGAAATTCAACTGTGTTCGGACCCCGATCGTGGCCATGTGTTTACGGATCGGTTGCTGAATGCGCGGGGCGGGCTGGAAACCCTGTTCATGGGCGCTGACACTATGCGCAGCGCGATTGCCGAGCTGGTGCCAAAAGCGCAGTTCGTTCGGCGCGAGCGGTTAAGTGAGTTGGTCTACGCAGGCTCAAAGAAGATAAGCAGGATGCCTGGTCGCAGCGCAATTGTCGGGTTTTCGGTTGATAATGTCTATGCGATTGCCGAGTTGCTGCGCCGCCAAAAGGGTGGGGCGGCGGTGGTGATGGGGGCGCTTAGCCCGCGCACCCGCAATGCCCAGGTTGAGTTGTATCAAAACGGTGATGTTGACTATCTGGTGGCCACTGATGCGATTGGCATGGGGTTGAACCTGGATATCAACCACGTCGCGTTCTCGGCACTCAGCAAGTTTGATGGGCGGCGGATGCGCCATTTGCAGCCGACTGAGCTGGCCCAGATTGCGGGTCGCGCTGGGCGGTATATGCGTCACGGATCGTTCGGGGTGACGGGTGAGGCGCCTTTGTTGGACGACAATGTGGCAAATGCCATTGTGAACCACAGCTTTGCCCCTGTGAAAAAGCTGCAATGGCGCAATACACGGCTGGAATTTGGCAATGCGTCACGGCTGATTTCATCGCTCGAATCCCCAACGGATGACGATTGGCTGACTCGCGTTCGCGAAGCTGATGATCTGATGGCCTTGAAATCCCTATCATTTCGTGACGAAATCACCGCACATCTGGGCGGGCCGCAGGACGTAAAACGGCTGTGGGATGTTTGCCGGGTGCCGGATTTCAGGGGTATTAGTCATGCTGAACACGCAGACCTGTTGGAGCAAATATTCGTTTTCTTACAACAGTATAACCGCATTCCCGATGATTGGTTGGCACGTCAGGTCAAACGGGTGGATCGCACCGACGGCGACATTGACGCGCTGTCCAAGCGGTTGGCGTTTATCCGCACATGGACCTATATTGCGCAGCGAAAGGGCTGGGTTGATGATGAAAGCCATTGGCGCGGGACGACTCGCGCTGTAGAAGACCGCCTATCTGATGCTCTGCATGAGCGACTAACGCAAAGATTTGTTGACCGGCGTACATCCGTTTTGTTGCGCCGGTTGAAGCAGAAGGAGGGCCTTGTGGCCGAAGTAAACGACAAAGGTGAAGTGACGGTTGAGGGTGAACTCATTGGCCGTCTGCAAGGGTTCCGTTTTACGCAGGACAAAACCGCCAACGCTGACGAGGCAAAAACATTGCGCGCGGCCAGTGTCGCTGCGCTGGTGCCGCAATTCCATTTGCTGGCGGACCGGTTTTACAACGCGCCCGACACTGAAATTGATTTCACCGAACAAGGTGGGTTGATGTGGGGTGATGCGGCCGTTGGCAAATTGGTGGTGGGCGATGATGCGCTGAAACCCCAAGCTGTGGCTTTTGTCGATGACGAAGGCGGCGTTGATGTGATGACCAAGGTGCAGCGCCGTTTGCAGCATTTCATTGATCGCAAGGTCGCCACCTTGTTCGAGCCGCTGCTGGCCCTATCAAAAGACGAGACCCTGACACCCATGGCGCGCGGTTTCGCGTTTCGGATGGTTGAAGGCTTTGGTGTTGTGCCACGTTCTGCCGTTGCCGCCGAAGTTAAGGATTTAGATCAAGATGCCCGCGCGACATTGCGCAAGCACGGCATCCGCTTTGGTCAGTTCACGATCTTTTTGCCAATCCTGCTGAAACCCGCCGCGACACGCCTTCGTTTGGTGCTTTGGTCGCTGTCCGGCAAACTGGATGAATTCCCCGAAAGCCCACCGGCTGGCTTGGTAACCATTCCAACCGAAAAAGATGCGCCAATGGGCTGGGACACCATGTCCGGCTACCGCGCGGCGGGCACACGGGCGATCCGCATTGATATGCTGGAACGCCTGGCTGACATGCTGCGGGTTGAAAACAGCCGCAGCGGGTTTGAAGCCAACCCTGACATGTTGTCGATCACTGGCATGACGCTGGAACAATTCGCTGACCTGATGCAGGGCCTTGGCTATAAGGCCGAAAAGGGCGAGCGGGTTAAGGTGAAAGCTGTGCCGGTTGTTGAGCCAAAAGCCGAGGAACCAAAGGGTGAAGCGCCTGAGGGTGAAGTCCCTGCTGAGCCAGTGGAAGCCGTGGTCCGTGTGGCCGAAGCCGATGCTGAACCCGCCTCGAAAACCGAAACGCCTGCCGAAGATGCGCCAGAACAAGAGGTGTTCTACACGTTCACTTGGAACAATGTGCGCAAGGGCGGCGGCGATCGCAAACCGCAAGGCAAGCCACGCGGCAAACCGCAGGGCGGCCCAAAAGGCAAGCGGCCTGCGCAAGATAAGGCCAAAACCTATCAAGCGCGTCCGGCTAAGAAAGAAAAACCGATTGATCCGGATAATCCCTTTGCTGCGGCCCTGATGGGGCTAAAGAACAAAGGCTGATTTATCAGCGACAACCCCTACGGTATTTTCCATTGAATTGAATCAGCATTCCCCCCAAGATTGGGAGGAATGCTGATGCTCTTTTGATGGATTGAAATGGAAACTGCTGAAAAAGGACGGGTTGATAAATGGCTGTGGCACGCGCGGTTTTTCAAAACCCGTGGATTGGCGTCAAAACTGGTCAGCGGTGGGCATGTGCGGGTGAATGGCAACCGGATTGCCAAACCCTCGGTGATGATCGGGGTCGGGGACACGTTGACGTTTCCGCAAGCGCGCCAGATCAAGGTGATCCGCATCAATGCGATTGGGACGCGACGCGGACCTGCGCCTGAGGCGCAAGCCCTGTATGCGGATTTAACCCCGCTTGAGGAAAAAGTTCCGAATTCGGCCGAGATTGAACGAAAAGGTCGTCCAACCAAGAAAGATCGTCGCACTGCGAGACTTTTGCGCGGCTCCTACCTTGATTGATTGTGAACAAACGAATAGCAAGACGCAAACCGTGAAACACTAGAGTGCTCATATGACCTATATCGTGAATGACAAATGCATCGCCTGCAAATACACCGACTGTGTCGAGGTTTGCCCTGTGGACTGTTTCTACGAGGGTGAAAATATGCTCGTTATCCATCCGGACGAATGTATTGACTGTGGCGTTTGCGAACCGGAATGCCCTGCCGATGCGATCCGGCCTGACACCGAGCCTGACACGGATAAATGGGTTGAATTCAACCGGAAATATTCGGAACTTTGGCCTGTGATCATCGAGAAACGTGACCAATTGCCAGAAGCGGAAGAGCGTGACGGCGAAGAGGGCAAGCTGGAGAAATATTTCTCGGAGAAGCCCGGCGAAGGCAACGAATAACGATTCGTTCGCACTCCTGAAACTGGGTGGAATCTGGGCCGGATTTGGCTGGAAATTTACGTGTTTCATCCATGAATATAACGGAAACCGGGCCTCCTCGTGGGCCGCACTTTAATTAGGGCAGAATTTCTGCTATATTACCCCTTGAGACAGAGACTAAAATACATTGCCACCCTCGGTGCTAAATGCCTGATGGGTGGTTTCTTATCGCCAAAAACTGCTTTTGAAATGCAGCTGTGGCGTCAAGCAAGGAAGTGGCCTGAATGAGTAAGTCAAAGAAGCTAGATTTTCGTCCTAACGAATTTGTTGTGTATCCGTCCCACGGTGTGGGCAAAGTTGTTTCGGTTGAGGAACAAGAGGTTGCAGGGTTTAAGCTGGAACTGTACGTGATCTCATTTGAAAAAGATAAAATGAAATTGCAGGTGCCGACCAACAAGGCCATCGAGGTTGGCATGCGCGCGCTGTCATCGCCTGATGTTGTGGCGCACGCGAACAAGACCCTAAAGGGTAAGGCAAAGGTGAAACGTGCCATGTGGTCGCGCCGTGCGCAGGAGTATGAGCAAAAGATCAATTCAGGTGATTTGATCGCGATTGCCGAGGTTGTGCGTGATTTGCACCGCACGGATGATCAACGCGAGCAGAGCTATTCGGAGCGTCAACTGTATGAGGCTGCGCTTGAGCGGTTGACCCGCGAGTTCGCGGCAGTGGCAGGTGATGGTGAAGACAATGCGCGCCAAGGTATCATTGATATTTTGATGTCACGAGTTGTGGCAGCTGCATAATTCGGGTTGCGCCGCCTGACGGCGGCGCCCCATGCGCTTTGCCCCTGCGGGCCAAAGCGCATTTACTTGCGGTGCAAGTATTTCAAAGAAAGAAGAAATAGAGTGTCTCGTTAGGCGACGAGAGCTGTGAGTGTGATCAGAGCCACGATTTCTGTGATTTGCTGTGTGGCGCCCAAGATATCTCCGGTTTGACCGCTGATTTTACGCATGGCGATCAAGGCCACTGCGGCACCTGCAAGAGCGGCGGCGATTATGACCGTGAGCCCTGACCATCCAAGCAAAGCAACTGTGATAAGGGCTGCGATCGCAACAGAGATGGTTGCCGTATTGGTGCCCACGCGCCCGACGCTGGCGGACAAGCCTTCCTCACGTGCGCGGGGCATCAAGGCCATCGCAACCACCATCGGGGTACGAGAAAGGGTTGCGATTGCGATCAAGGCGACGGTGAGTTGGCCCGCTTGTGCCAAGGCTGCCAGGGCCACCCAGCGCAACAGCAAGGACAGCACCAAGGCGATCACCCCGTAGGCACCGATATGGCTGTCTTTCATGATCTCAAGGCGGCGCTTCTTGTCCCAACCGCCCCACAAGCCATCGACACTGTCGGCCAGACCATCTTCGTGCATGGCACCCGTCATGACCACCAATGAGATCAGCGCAAAGCCCGCCGTTAGACCGTATGACAGCCCGATCACTGCGGCTGCATAACTGAATGCTGCCGCGATGGTGCCAAGGATCAGCCCAGTGATTGGGAACGCCCAAGCGCAGGCCGCACCACGCGCGCCGTCGGAATTGACCGGCAGGCGGCTAAGTAAGCCGAGGGCGGCGGGGATGTCGGCAAGTGTGATCAGCGGGGGGGCGCCTTTTTGCATTAATTTGGCCTTTTTATTGTAACTTGTACATCGCGTCCGTTAAACCAATAAGGCAATGAAAGATCAACGAAGGACCTGTTATGAGCTTCGCCACACTAACCGAATTCCGCGCCATTTTAAATGACATGCCAGCCACCAATGAGGGAACACGTGCAGAGGCCGAGGCGCGCAATGGCCAGTTGACCAAACCGCCCGGCGCGCTGGGGCGGTTAGAAGATTTGGCGATTTGGTATGCGGGATGGCGTGAGGATGCCAAACCGACATTAACCGCGCCGCAGATTATTGTCTTTGCGGGCAACCACGGAGTCTGTGCGCAGGGCGTTTCGGCGTTTCCGCCTGAGGTGACCGAACAAATGGTGATGAATTTTCAACATGGTGGTGCTGCGATCAACCAATTGGCAAAAACGTTTGGCGCGACGATGAATGTGCATGCGTTGGACTTAGATACGCCAACGGCGGATTTCACAACAACGGCGGCCATGTCCGAGGACGAGGTCGTGGCAGCGTTGCTGGTGGGGTGGAATGCGGTTGATACGCAGGCGGACCTATTGGTGACGGGCGAAATGGGCATCGGCAATACGACTTCGGCTGCGGTGATCGCGGCGGCGTTGTTTGGTGGTGCGGCAGGTGATTGGACGGGACGCGGCACCGGTGTGGATGATGCAGGGCTGGCGATCAAGACCCGTGTGGTGGCTGATGGATTGGCGCGCCATAAAGATGTGCTGAATGACCCGCTGCAGGTGTTGCGGTGTTTGGGCGGACGGGAGCTGGCGGCAATGGCCGGCGCGATTGCGCGGGCGCGGGCGTTGCGGATTCCGGTGATTTTGGATGGGTTTATCTGCTCGGCAGCGGCATCGGTGCTGGAAATGACCGCCGCCGGGGCGCTAGACCACGCCATTGCTGGCCATGTTTCTGCGGAAGGTGCGCATGCCAAGGTGTTGAAGAAAATTGGCAAAGAACCACTGCTGTCGCTTGGGATGCGGTTGGGCGAAGGCACGGGAGGGGCGCTGGCGATTGGTGTTCTGAAAGGGGCGATAGCGTGCCATTCGGGGATGTCGACGTTTGCCGAGGCCGGTGTTTCTGATGGCTAGGCTGACGGTGCCACGCACGGCAGGTATTTAGGATAAGAAGAAATTAGGTCGGCAGCGGGGCGTCAGCCTTAAGCTCGTTCATCACGATTTGGCTTTGGACGCGGGCGACAGCCGGATGGGGCAGCAGGACCTCTTGAATGAAAATGTTCAGAGCGGCCAAATCCTCGCAATAGACGTGCAAAAGGTAATCAGCTTCGCCCGTTAGGGTCCAGGCGCTGATAACTTCGGGACGGCGGGTGATCAGGCTGGCAAAAGCGTTGGCGGCCTTGTTGTCATGGGCCGCCATTTGGACCTGAACGAAGCCCTGCACCGTTAGCCCAAGCCGTTTGGCATCGAGCTTTGCACCGTAACTGCTGATATACCCCTCGGCCTCGAGCCGTTGCCGGCGGCGTCCGATTTGGGAAGGCGACAGGGCCAGCATATCGCCAAGTTCAGCGGCGGTCAGATGGGCGTCTTTTTGCAGTTCCGCCAACAGGCGGGCGTCGATGATGTCTAGCTTCATGCGTGTTTCTCGCGTCATATGTTGTATGTACGAGGTTATGACGCGTAAATTAGAGGAAAGTCTAGGAAATACGCGCAAAAATGACGCGGCTGTGTTGATACGCTTGCACGGAGGCACGCGCACAGGAGTATGCAACATGGGACCATTCCCCCACAACGCCCCGAGATCCGTCATCAATGCTGAAAACCCGGCTGGCACCGATGGCTTTGAATTTGTTGAATTTGCCCATGACGATCCGCAACAACTGCGGGATCTCTTTGCCAAGATGGGGTTCGAGCATGTTGCCAACCACAAGACCAAGTCGATTGAGCTGTGGAAACAGGGCGATGTCAGTTATCTGCTGAACGCCGAGCCTAACTCGTTCGGGATGCGGTTTGTGGCGGAACACGGCCCCTGTGCGCCCTCAATGGCGTGGCGGGTTGTGGATGCGAAAAAGGCGTTTGACTATGCGGTCTCAAAGGGCGCGGTGCCTTATACGGCGGATGACAAATCCATGGATGTGCCTGCGATCATGGGGATTGGTGGCTCATTGCTTTACTTCGTGGATCAGTATTTTGATGCCAGCCCTTACAACACCGAATTTGACTGGATCGAAAATGCGCATCCGGTTGGGGACGGGTTCTATTATCTCGACCACCTGACCCATAATGTACACAAGGGGAACATGGACAAATGGTTCAAGTTCTATGCCGATCTGTTCAATTTTCGGGAAATCCGGTTTTTTGATATCAAGGGTAAATTTACGGGCCTACTGAGCCGCGCATTGACGTCGCCCTGTGGTCGCATCCGTATTCCGATCAACGAGGATCGTGGCGAAAAGGGGCAGATCGTCGCCTATCTAAAGCGCTATAATGGGGAAGGTATTCAGCATATCGCGGTGGGGACGGACGATATTTACGGCTCGACCAATGCGATTGCCGATAAGGGGTTAGAGTTCATGCCAGGGCCGCCCAAGACCTATTATGAGATGAGCAAAACGCGTGTGGTCGACCACGAAGAGCCGTTGGACAAGATGATGAAGCACGGCATTTTGATTGACGGTGAAGGTGTGGTGGATGGTGGCGAAACCCGAATTCTGTTGCAGATATTCTCAAAAACCGTGGTCGGGCCGATCTTCTTTGAATTCATCCAGCGCAAAGGGGATGATGGATTTGGCGAGGGGAACTTCAAGGCCTTGTTTGAATCGATTGAGCGCGAGCAGATCGAAAGTGGTGAGTTGGTGGCCGAATAGGGTTGCCGTTACTGGATTTAACCCTTTATGTCACGACTTTGGCATGCGCAGGATGACTGTGCGGCCACCTTTGATATAGCGTAATTCGCTTTGGCCAATGGCGGCGACCTTGCCGCCATCCACCCGTTCGCCAACCTTCACCTTAACGTAACGCCCGTTAGACAGGCGCACCAAGGCGCGGCGCTTGCTGGGTGATCCGTAGACCCCGATCAATGAAGTGCGTCTTAGGTTGATGGCATTTTTGGTGGTGGCCAGTCGCGCCACCGAGGCCCGTGAGGGTGCGCTGGGTTGTACGGTCTGGTTGCGTGGTACTGCGGTGGCAGCTGTGGCGCGCTCAGTTGGGGCGGCGGCGCGGCTGCGTTCGACCAGTTTGGCAAAGCCGCGCGGGCGATGCTTTGGTGCGCTGGACAACACCACCGCGAGCGCCGAAACAGGGCCTTCGGGGACCACTTCGGGCACGGCGTCAGGTAACGCTTCAGGGACCTCTGCGACCACGGGTTCTTCGGTTGCGGGCGGCTCTTCGTTTTGCGGTGGGCGCAGCTCATAGGGGCGCGGTTTTGGGCGCAGGCTGGCTAATTGCGCGCGGGTATAACCGCCCAATTGTTCGGTCTCTTGGGCCGTTTCGGTTTGCTGCACCAAATCGGTGGGACGTGGTTTTGGTCTAAAACCTGCCACTGTCAGATCAGGTACCACAACGACCTGTGGCACACGATTGCCGCGCACCCCGGGCTTAACGGGTGGCGCGCCAGCAAACACCATCACGCCGTCCGGCGTTAAGGTTCCGTCGACACTGGGGATCACCAAACCGCGCTCATCCAACACGAATGCAGCGCTGTGGGCGGCGGGCGAGCCTTGCACCTCAAGGGCGGTATCACGGATTGAGCCGGAAAATTCAGGCAGTGCGATCGCGTCTTGAGAGGCAATTTGCGGGTCGACCGAGGTTATATAAAGCGAGTTGATTTCGTCTTCGCGCAGCGGGCCTGGGGCGCGTGGGGCCAATTGCCAAATGCCTGTGTCCTCATAGGCCGTTTGTGCGGCTTGCGGGGTGAGCGGCGTGTTGGCGCTGATCAAGGGTTGGGTTTGTGGTTCGGGTTCTTGCAGCTCGGCAACGGGTGCGATCTCGGCGGCCTCAAGCGGGGCAGGGGCAAGCACTTCGCCGGCATCGGCTTCGCGTTGAATTGAGGGTTCGGTCAACATGGCAACGGCGTCGCTAACTGCATTTGTACCGGTCGCCAGGGTCGGGTTTTCGGTTTGCTCATCGCGCCGGTCTGTTGTTGTGTCGTTGAGGAAAAATGTCGACCACAAGACGACACCACCCAATATTGCCAACAACGCCACCATCAAGGACAGGCCTAGATACCGTGGTTTGCCACTTTGCGCAGGTTTTTTGCGCGCGCCAAACACGGTCATGGCCTGTTCTTCGGTCTCGGTTTCCGGATAGGCAGTGGGGGTTGCGGATTCAGGCAAACTCAGTGGGACAGCAGCAATCGACGGCGGGATCACCTTGGCGTTGTTGCGCGGGGTCTTGGCGGGTTTAGCCTGTGATTTAGCCTGTGATTTAGCCTGTGGTTTAGTCTGTGTTTGTGGTGGTGATTTGGCGACAGGGGGCGGTGGAGTGCGCTCAATTGGCTCAGGGGCGGGTTTTTCGCTCCCACGGCTTACACCCGCCAATTTCGGCGTGCGTGAGGCTCTGCCCTCTGGCAAAATCGCCAATCGGGATTCAATGTTTTCAATCCGTTGCAGGGCCTGACCGTCTTCTTCTTCAGTTGCAGCGTCTTTTGTCGCGCGGCGGGTTGAAAAGGCTGGTGCAGGGGGGGCTGGCAGCTGGTCGTCCAAATCGGGCAACTCTGCGGCGGTAACGCCCGCGAGGGTCAAATCCTCATCCGGAGTTGGCGCTTCATCTGGTACAGGTTCGTGCGCCATTTCGTCGCGTGGCGCGTCGCTGTCCGACTTGTCCATGCCTTCTTCAAAGACGGCATCAGCTTCAGGTTCCGGCGTGATTTCCAGTTCGGATTCAGTTGTATCCTCGGGCGCTGGTTCCGGCGTCGTTTCTGGTTCTGGGATCACGTCCAGTTCCAACACGGCCTCCGCGGCGATGACTGCATCCACCTCCAGTGCCAGTGTTGCGTGCGGGTCTGGTGTTGGGTCGGCGGCTGGGGTTTCAGTGGCGGCGATCGCTGCGGGCCCTAAAACCCGTACGGCTTTGACATCCGGTTCGACCTTTACGCCGCTCTCGAGCAAGGTTTCGCTGGCCGCACTGGCCCCGAAAAACGGCTCGGCTGTTGAAAAGGTGCCTGGGTTTGGGGTGGCGACAAAGGACACGGGGTTAAAGCCGTGTTCAACAGCAAAGCTCTCGGCTTCGTCCAATGTTTCGCGGGCCACAGCGGCCACAAGCACAGCGCCGTCGCTCTCGGTCCAGTCATAGGCCAGTTCGTCAATGGGGTAGGGCGTTGTGCCGACAAGGGCGTCGCGCACCTGTTCATTGCGTTCAGCATCCGTTGGGCCGGGGGCCTCGGCTGTGATGAAACGTATCTGCGAATTGGGGATCACCAGCTTGGTGGTCACGCCGCTGCTTTCCAACGCTGCTGCGGTTTGGCGTAAGAACCCTAATTTTTCGCTAAATTCAGGGTCATCCAGCGACACGTTACCGACACTATGCCAGCCGTCCGCTCCGCGGTGGAGCAGGCCGATACCATCATGGCTGAGGTCGAGGGCGAAATTTGGCTTCATGTTGTTGATCTAGCACATAAAGTTTGATGATTATCAGGTGTTACGTTGTTGATTTTATTAATACAGCAATATTCCGCCGAAAGAAAGATATAGACCCAAGGATTTGCTTGTGGCCTGCGTCATACTGGGGAAGCTTGTTTCGAAACCTTGAAAGGATATGGAATGCGACAGTTTATGTGCGCTTTGATTGCAACGATGCTGGTGATGGCTGCGCCGACGATGGCCGAAGAAGGAACGCGCCGGATAACGGTGGTCGGGCAAGGTAGTGTCGAAGCGGTGCCGGATATGGCGACGGTTTCGATGGGGGTTATTAGTGAGGCCAAGACGGGAGCAGGGGCGATGACGCTTAACTCGACCACGTTGGCGGATGTGATGGCGCAACTAAAGGCGGCTGGGATTGAGGCGCGCGATGTGCAGACCAGCAACCTGTCGCTGTCACCGCGCTGGGACAACAAATCGTCCAGCAGGGGGGAAGGCCAGAAAATTGGCGGGTTCGTGGCCTCGAACACAGTGACGGTGCGGGTGCGTGACCTTTCGGTGTTGGGCGAGGTTTTGGATGCGGTGGTACAAAGCGGGGCCAACCGGTTCAACGGATTGCACTTTGGTTTGCAAGAGCCACAACCTGTTCAAGACGCGGCGCGTAAGGTGGCAGTGGCCGACGCACGGCGCAAGGCCGAGCTTTACGCGGTGGCGGCAGGTGTGACGCTGGGAGATGTGTTGACCATCAGCGAGGTTGCGCAAAACGGTGGCGGTCCGGTGATGATGGCGATGGGGGCTGAAATGGCGCAAAGCCGTGCGGTGCCGGTGTCGCAAGGCGAGCTGAGCGTGGCGACCAGTGTCTCAGTGATCTATGCGATCGCCGATTAGACAGTAGCTCATCGCCCCCTTACGGGCGCTTTTCGCGAAGAAAGCCCGCAAGGGATTGATGAGCTTTTGGTGTCAGGCCGTAGCGGCTGCCAAGGCTTGATCCAGATCGGCGATTAGATCATTTGCGTCTTCGATGCCAATCGAAATGCGCACAACATTGGCTGCCGCTCCAGCCGCCTCTTGTTGTTCTGGCGTCAGTTGACGGTGGGTGGTCGATGCCGGATGCAGGATCAAGGAGCGCGCATCACCAAGGTTTGCTACATGGCTGAAAATGTTCAGATTTTCCACCAGTTTAACACATGAGTCATAGCCGCCTTTGACCGCAACCGTGAACAATCCACCCGCGCCCTTTGGGCAAATCCGCTCGGCACGTTTTTGATAAGGGCTTGAGGGCAGGCCGGCGTAGGTTACCGCCTCGACCCGTGGGTCTGTTTCCAGCCAAGCCGCGACTTTCCTGGCGTTTTCAACGTGGCGCTCCATGCGCAACGATAGGGTTTCGATCCCCATCAACGTGTAATGTGCGGCCTGTGGGTTCAGGGTCATGCCCAGATCACGTAAACCAATGGCGATGCCGTGGAACGTAAAGGCCAGTGGCCCGAATGTTTCGTGGAACTTTAGCCCATGATAGGCGGGTTCGGGTTGTGAAAGGGACGGGAATTTATCCGTCGCTGACCAATCAAAATTACCGCTATCAACCACACAGCCGCCGGTGACAGTGCCGTTGCCGGTCAGGTATTTGGTGGTGGAATGCACGACCAATGCCGCCCCATGTTTGAAGGGTTGGCACAGGTATGGCGTGGCGGTTGTGTTATCTACAATCAGCGGGACCTGGGCTGCATCGGTGATCGCAGATATCGCGTCCAGATCGGTGATATAGCCACCGGGATTGGCGATGCTTTCACAAAACACAGCGCGGGTGTTTTCATCAATGGCGGCGGCGACTGCGGCTTCATCATCGAAATCAACAAATTTGGCGGACCAGCCAAAGCGTTTGATGGTCTGGCTAAACTGGGTGATCGTACCGCCATAGGCGCGGGTCGAGGCGACCACATTCATACCGGGTGACATCAGGGGAAACAGCGCCATGATCTGGGCTGCGTGCCCAGAGGAGCAGCAGACAGCGCCAGCGCCACCCTCGAGCGTGGCAATGCGTTCTTGCAGCACGGCAACCGTTGGGTTGGTTAGACGTGAATAGATATAGCCAACCTCTTGCAGGTTAAACAGCGCTGCTGCGTGATCGGCATCGCGAAACACATAGGCTGTGGTTTGGTAAATCGGTGTCTGACGCGCACCCGTGGCGGGGTCGGGGCGGGCCCCTGCGTGAATTTGCAAGGTGTCAAAGCCGTGTGTGGGGGTGCCCGTCATGATGTGCTCCTGTTGCTATATTTGCCCAGCCTAGGGGAAAGCAAAGACGCAGACAACATGGACAAAGGGAAAAGAACGGCAGTTTGGATCGGGAGGATAATATGGAAATTATAGCTGGATTGCTGCGTGAATGACGCAGATTTCCCCCACCGCCTGGTGTTTGTAAGAGGAAGTTCTACAGGCGGAGAGGGACCATTTGTATGGCTGCGCTAATGGGCGTTTCCGGCGGGATTATAGTCACTTACCATTGGTGTGGCTCGTACATTCGCCCCTTCGCGAACAAGCCCACATGCCGAGATTGCAGAAATCGCCATGATAACAAATGTAACGCGGATATAGTTGCTGGATTTAGTCATAGTATTCACTCCTTTTGTTGACACCCTTTAAGGGGCGAAGGTTCACCAACCCTGTTGTCAAAGAAGTCGTCGAGAACTACGGAGGTTTCTCTGTAATAGAGTCGACGTTCCCTAAAATCATCATACTTAAATATGTGTTTTAATGCTTTGATGTAGATCACAATAATTGTGATTTATGACGCCACTCAGCCCGACACATAATAAAACCAAATTTTTGATATAAACATTTCAATTCCCTTGCTTTGGTTTGTGACAGGCGCAACCAAAATAAATGCGCCTTTGGTGCAAACTCTGAGAACTCATTAAAGACCAATTGGATAGGGTTTGGGGTGATTTTCTGCGGTAGACGGCGCTGTATGACGGCGGTTGATCCGGCAGATTTTCCTTTGGCGGTCACTATCAAATAGCATTATTCCAACATTCAGGAAACTTTTTGGCCTCAACGCATCCAGAAACCTTCGCGTTTGATCTGATTGCGGATCTTCTTTTCCATGTTGGGCAGGTTGTCGCGATCGAACATTTCGCGCACCTTGTGGCCGCGGCGCTGGAATATCATCCGCTTGATCGCGTCATATTGTTTGATGACTTTTTTGATTTTGTTGGGGGCGGTGATGGTTTCCAGCACCTCCACGACATGATCATTCTCGCGGGCATATAGCAGTGGCAATAACCGGTAGTGACAGCTGACATCGCCGTCTAATCCATCCAGTTCCGGCCCAGGTCGCCCGCCACCAAACGAGTGGATCACCAAGGGCAGGACGACCTGATCCAACCAAGGGTCCAGTTCTTGGCAGACCAGTTCATCTGGTGTGTTGTCACGAATTTCGAGGGCGTATTCGGCAAAGCGTTTGCCAAATTCATGCGGGCAGCGATAGAAAAACCAGCCCGCATTAAAATAAAGATAACGCTCCCAATATTCATCGGGCTGCGACAGATCCAGCGAGCTGGCAAAATCCAGCTTGAACCGCTCATAAAGCGCGCCCCATGTCTCATTATAGCCTGGCCCATACAGCTCTTCTGTTGGCCATGTGCCTTCGCGGCGCATCGAGGCGGCGGGGTGATCAAAATCAAATGCGACCTCGGACAGCGGTCCGGTGATTAGCGTGTCGGTGTCGAAAAACACAAATGGCTCGCCTTTTGGCATCGCCATTAGGGCTTCGATCTTGTTGCCATGCGGGTAGCTGGTGCCGAAATGCTTGGACTTAAACGGGATGATTTCGGCCCCTAAATGTTCCAGCAAATCGCGCACATCTTGGTTGGTGATCTGTGGATCTCGGTTCCATAGAGGGCCAGCCTGTGGCTCGGCCACGATCAGCCGCCCTTTGAAATTAGGGTCGCAATGGCGCAAGGACGCAGCAAAAAGCACCGCCTCATATTGCAGCCGCCCGTTCTGGGCGACGATTACGATATTGAAATCTTGACGTTTCTTGGTCTTCTTCGCCATAATCAGACATGCCTGTGGTTATTTTTTGAAACTATAGGATGAAACAATGTCTGCCAAAAGGCGTTATTGTTTCAAAACGTGAGAATAGTTAAGATTTTGCACAGGTTTCTTTAAGATATTGTGAAAAGCTAGGATTTCTACAGCGGGAGAGCAGGATGTTCCATATTGTTTTGGGGTTTACCATCGTCATCGGGGTTGGACTGGGGGCTGGGCCGCAGCTCGTGTCCGAGGGCAGTGCTGTTGTTACTGATTCTGATACGGAAACGGAGGCTACCGCGCGCGATTGGCAACCCGAACCACAAACTCCAACTGGAAAATTCACCACCGCCACCGAGGTCAAACCGATCCTGACCGCGACCAAAACCGCATGGGCGGCGTTGCGTGAATATGACGGCAAGGACTTGTTGTATTTCACCCATCTGGTCGCGTGGCGCTGCGGGTTGCACGAAATCCAGTTCAGCGTGAATAACGCCGCTTTGCAGGTGTTTGAGGTTGAAGAATGCTATACCGATACGGCCCAACCCAACGCAATGAAAATGGAAACTCATATGCCCTATGTCAGTTATGATTTGGGATCGGTGAACAGTGTAACGGTGACGTTGATCTATGACGATGCCAGCACGGACCGTGCGGAATTTCTACGCAAAGAGATATTGATGCCTTAACGGCTCTCATCCGGTAAAACTATGATTGAAGCAACGGGCGCGCCGATTGTCGTGCCCGTTTCGGGGATTGGCGGGGTGCTGTTCGTTTGAACGGGCTTTCGTGCGACGGCGCCTATGACATCTTTTCAAACACCAGCAAAAGCCGTGGGCGCAAAAGATCTATTTATTTCCTGGTAAAAACAATGTGTTATTGGATATCACCCCCGATGATATGAGATAACTCCGGGCTGATATTGTTTAACTTTTGGGTCTGGCGGCATGTTGGGACATCGAAATTATCACGATGCATTCACGCATTAACCCACACAGGCCGGACCTAATATTTAGACCGCCACAAACCTTAAACGGAGAACCGATATGACCATCAGTATTTTCAAAGCTCTTAGCAACGCCAGCGCCATTCTTGTAACAGGCGCCATGCTGACGATACCCACAGCGACTGTCTCGCATGCTGGGGGTAATGGTAGTGACCCTATGATTGTCGATGGTGGTCACATGTTGGGTGTGTGTTTTTTGGATGGCGGTAAGGTGACGACGTCATCAAACGGGGACAATCATTGCCACAACCCCAAGACCGGAAAAACCACCGAATGTTCGGGTCCGAACGGGTCACCTGACGCCTGTTGGACCGAAGGTCGCCCGACAGGTAAAAGGTTTAGCAAACCTGTTCTGCAAAGCGGGGGCACCATGATTATGCAGCCAGACACAAACACCACGGTTGGCACCGGCGCAAAGCCATTAGGGGCTACGTTGATCATGCGAAATGTGGTAGGCAACTAAGATTACATCAAACCTTTTTAAAATCAGTATTCAGGAATCTACAAAATGAAACGCACATCATTCTTTTCAGATCTTACACGGACGGTCAAAGCCGCAGGGCTTGTTATCGCAGCGGGGCTGTTCACAACCCCCGCCACGGCCAGCCCGATGTATACCTTCCTATCGGGCGACTACACGATCCAACAAAGCAGCAACGGGCGTTTTCTGGACGCGCATCAGGGCCGCAAGGACAACAGCGCCGTGACCCGTAACGCCAAAGGCAACGCCACCCGTGTTTGGACCTTCATCCATGTGGGGGGCAGCGACTATATGATCCAGCAAAAAAACAATGGCCGCTTTTTGGATGCTCACTTTGACAGTGCCCATGATTTTTCGGCGATGACCCGCAACAAAGAAAACAACGATTCTCAGATATGGACGTTGAAAGATTCTGGCGGCAACAGCGTGACCATCCAGCAAAAGATCAACGGGCGGTTTTTAGATGCGCATGAAGGGACAAACGACAATTCGGCCGTCACCCGCACCGCGCAAAACAACGCAACCCAACGCTGGAAGATTACCCCGCTGACGCCACTTCGCCCCGCAGCAAAAGTCTCCCTTTTGGGTGAATTCACCATCCAGCAAAAACACAATATGCGTTATATGGATGCTTATGTCGGCAGCCATAACAACACAGCCGCCACCCGTACCGCCAGCCGTAACGCAGCACAAATCTGGGTGATTGTGGATCTTGGCAATGGGGTGCACACCCTGCGCCAAAAATTCAGCGGAATGAGCTTGGATGCCTATGCCGGTAAAAATGACAACGATGTGGTGACGCGCGATGCGACCAGCTCGCAGGCGCAAAACTGGATTATCAAAAGGGTCGGCACAGACCTATTTACTATTCAGCAGCGCAGCACAGGCAAATATCTGGATGCCTATGTCGATGGTCAAAATGACCATTCTATTGTGACCCGCAATGCGCAGAACAACGCGACACAGCAGTGGGTTATCCGTCCTGCGCATTAAGTTGCGAAAAGTTGAATGGCCAAAGGCATCACGGGGCTTCTGTGATGCCTTTGGTCGTTGCACCCTTGGGGCTGTCCGAAAACTTGATGTCAAATCATGAGCTTCTGACGGGATTGTTTGGCGATCAACGCGCCTAAGAGATTGGCACAGGTTTCAACGCGGGGCTATTGCCCGTTTTGGTGAAAAACGCTTTGAAAAAATGGTGGGCGATCCTGGAATCGAACCAGGCGTGAGTCGCCTCGAGGGAGTTACAGTCCCCTGCCACACCTTGCGGCCTATCGCCCAACACTGGGGGTGGATACCCGTGCGCCGCTGACCCGTCAAGCGTAAAACTGCCCGATATTCGCCTTGTGTCAGGATGCACAGTGGCGCATTGTCAAATCTGCACAAATTCAAGGGTCTTAAGGCGATGAAAAAACCAAAGTGGGTGATTGAAAAAGAACAGGGCAGGCGGGCTTCTGCGGCGGAAACCGTCTGGTTGTTCGGGCTGCACACTGTGCGTGACGCCTTGCGTAATCCGAACCGCACAAAACTGCGCCTGATCGTCACTCAAAACGCCCATAACAAGCTGGCCGAAGACATCGCGATGAGCGGGATGGAAGCCGAAATGTCCGATCCGCGCAAATTTGCAGCCCCACTTGAGCCTCAATCCGTGCATCAGGGCGCGGCCCTTGAGGTCAAGCAACTGGACTGGGGTCCGATCGAAGAATGCTGCATGGCGGCGGATGGCCAAGTGCCCCGCGTTGTGTTGCTGGACCGTGTGACCGATCCACATAATGTGGGCGCGATCTTGCGTTCGGCCGAAGTGTTCGGGGCGCGTGCCGTCATTGCCCCGCAACGCCATGCTGCGCCTGAAACAGGGGCCTTGGCCAAAACGGCCTCTGGTGCGTTGGAGCGCCAACCATATTTGCGGATCAAGAACTTGGCCGATGCGATGGAGACGCTCAAATCTATGGGTTATCTGATGCTGGGTCTGGATGGCGAGGCCGATATGACGGTTGCCGAGGCTGTCGAGGGCCGCGCGGATCGTCCGGTGGCACTGGTTTTGGGGGCCGAAGGGCCGGGTTTGCGCGAAAAAACCCGCGAGACCTGTGATCAACTGGTGCGGATTGATTCTGCGGGTGAATTTGGCTCGTTGAACGTGTCCAATGCGGCGGCTGTGGCGCTTTACGCCTCACGCGGCTGATCACAAGTTTATTACCGGCTCTGGAAAATGGCTCAAAGAAGATTACCTCTTAGGGTACAGGTGCAGCGCCCGGAACGCGCGCACCGATGAATCTGTCCCTCGTTCCGCAACTGGCGCCCATCCTCCTCCTACGGGATCGGGCGCCTTTTTCTTTTGATTTGCATCAGGCACCTTTCGATGGCTTTCATGCCCCCTTGGGGGGAGGCGGCTCTCATATCATTGGGACGCCTCTTGCATGTTCATTCCCAGACAGTAATGTCCCCCCATGACTTATTCCGATGACACGCTCAAACGCATCCTGACCGACGCCAAGGTGATCGCCTGTGTCGGCGTTTCCATGAACCCCGTGCGCCCCAGCTATTTCGTGGCGCGCTATTTGTCGATGAAGGGGTATACGGTTATTCCGGTGAACCCGGGCCATGCAGGTAAAATGCTGTTTGGGCAAGAAATCATGCACGATCTGGCCGCGATTGATCGGCCTGTCGATATGGTCGATATATTCCGGCGCTCGGAACATGTGACGCCGATTGTCGAAGCCGCGTTGGAGGCGTTTCCCGACCTGAAAACCGTCTGGATGCAGATCGGGGTCGAGAATGCAGAAGCCGCAGCACTGGCCGAATCGCGGGGCGTTGAAGTGGTGATGAACCGCTGCCCCAAGATCGAGTATCAACGGTTGTTTGGAGAGCTGCGGATGGGCGGGTTTAATACGGGAGTTATAAGCTCGAAGTTGTAGAACAACCTACCAAAAGAATGTCCCGTCCGGCGGCCCCGCCGGCCAGCGCCCGATCCGCCCCCACGGGCGGGCGCTGGCCTACGTTTGGGATTTTGTGTCTGTATGAAGAACTGTGGATCGAAAATCTTAATGCAGGGTTTTCATAGAAGACATTATTTTTTTCAAAGCTAATAGGATCTATTTTGCGGGTTTCTAAGGAGATGTTTGGTTTACCAATAGCTTATGATCTAAACGTGAACAGGTTAATAGAAAGCTGTTACCGCTGCCATCATTTGTGTTGAATCGAACAATTCTAAGATCATTTGTTTCAACAATATTTGTTGGTGCAGTGTTTAATTCGGCTGCCGTTCCTCGAATGAACTTAAGGCAGTTCTCAAAACTCATTGATTTTTCCATTATTACCTTTGTGTCTGCCAGCGCAGCGCTGGCCAGCATCCCAAAAATCATAACAATACAAATAGATTTCATAATTACTCTCCGTATTTGAACGCGACTTAAAAAATATATTTAACAATAAACCAAATAGCAAACTAAGAGAGCAAGGTTTCTTCTAAATCACCGCCCGGCCTTTTCCTCAATCCCTGACACCCCTTCGCGCCGCTCTAACTCCGCCAGCACATCCGCCAGTGCCACGTCCCGAGACGCCAGCATCACCAGCAGGTGATACAGCACATCTGCCGCCTCATTGGTCAGGGCCTCTTGGTCGCCTTTGACGGCTTCAATAATCGCCTCAACGGCTTCTTCGCCAAACTTCTCGGCACATTTCTCCGGCCCTTTGGCCAGCAATTTTGCCGTCCAAGACGTGTCAGGGTCAGCGCCTTTGCGTGCCTCAATGGTTGCGGCCAGTTGTTCTAATACGGTCATGTCAGCCTCATCGGGATGCCTGCGTCATTCATGTGTTGTTTGGCCTCGGCAATGGTAAACGTGCCAAAGTGGAATATGGATGCGGCCAGCACCGCAGAGGCATGGCCCTCGGTCACGCCTTCAACCAAGTGATCAAGCGTGCCAACCCCGCCAGATGCAATCACCGGCACCGGCACCGCGTCCGAAATGGCGCGGGTCAGCGGCAGGTTGAACCCCTGTTTGGTGCCGTCGCGGTCCATGCTGGTCAGCAGGATTTCACCCGCGCCCTTTGAGACCACTAGTTTGGCAAACTCCACAGCATCAATACCCGTGGATTCGCGCCCGCCGTGGGTGAATATTTCCCATTTGCCGGGGGCAACGGTTTTGGCGTCAATCGCCACCACAATGCACTGGCTGCCAAAATGGTTGGCCGCATCCGCGATTACGTCAGGGTTGGCCACAGCGGCCGAGTTGAACGACACTTTGTCGGCGCCCGCCAACAGCAAATTACGCACATCATCCGAGTTGCGCACCCCGCCGCCGATGGTCAGCGGCATAAAACAATGTTCAGCGGTGCGGGTGGCCAGATCAAACAAGGTGCCGCGGTTTTCAACGGTGGCTTTGATATCTAGAAAGCACAGCTCGTCCGCCCCCGCCGCATCATAGGCTTTGGCGGCGTCAACGGGGTCGCCCGCGTCGATCAAATCAACGAAATTCACGCCTTTTACGACGCGGCCATCGGCGACATCTAGGCAGGGGATGATGCGGGTTTTCAGCATGACTGGCCTTTTTCGGGTGTTTGGGGTCTTTTTAGGCGTTCTGGCGTCTTATGGCTAGGTAATTCGCGTTTGATTTTTGGGGCCATTTTGCGGGCAACGGGGCGGTGTTAGAGGCCCGCAAAAAACCTCACCACCCCAAGCAACGCCATATACCGCAGCGTTTTTGACAGGCTGACCAAGATCAGAAAGACCCAGAAATTCAGGCGAAGCACCCCCGCGACCACTGTGATCGGATCGCCGATGACGGGCACCCAGGCCAGCAAAACGGACCACGGTCCCCACCGTTTAAACCAGCGTTGTGCGTTGGCAAGTGTGGGTTTTGACACCGGAAACCAGGGGCGGTCCTGATAGTGCAGCGCTGCGCGGCCCAGCCAGTAGTTCAGCACCGAGCCAAGGATATTTCCAAGGCTGACGGTGATCAAAAGCACGAGCGCTGTGTGTCCTGATTGGCTGGCCATGGCCAAAAAGGCGACCTCTGATCCCCCCGGCAACAATGTTGCTGCCGAAAAGGCCAGTAAGAACAGGCCAAGAAGGCTAACCATTCAGCCGCTTTAGGGCCTCACCCAAATCAATCGCCCCATCATAAAGCGCGCGCCCCGAAATGGCACCGTTCAACGCTGCGCCGCAATCGCGCAATGCGTCCAGATCGGCCATCGAGCTAACCCCGCCAGACGCAATCACCGGAATGTTGACCGCGTTGGCCAGATCGGCGGTGGCCTGCACGTTTGGTCCCTGCATCGCGCCGTCGCGGTTGATGTCGGTGTAAATGATCGCGGCCACGCCGGCGTCCTCGAATGATTTGGCCAGATCGGTGACCATCACGTCGGTTTCCTGCGCCCAGCCTTTGGTGGCGACGCGCCCGTTGCGCGCGTCAATTCCGACGGCGACTTTGCCGGGGAAGGCACGGGCGGCCTCGCGAACCAGATCGGGGTTTTCGACCGCGATTGTGCCCAAAATCACCCGCGCGATGCCGCGCTCGACCCAGCGTTCAATCGTTGCCATATCGCGGATGCCGCCGCCCAGTTGGGCGGGCACGTCTGTCGCGGCCAAAATCGCCTCGACCGCTGCCCCATTCACAGGTTCGCCCGCAAAAGCCCCGTTTAGGTCAACCAGATGCAGCCATTCACAACCCGCATCCTGAAAGGCGCGCGCTTGGGTGGCGGGGCTGTCGCTGAACACGGTGGACTTTGTCATGTCGCCCTTGATCAGGCGCACACAGTTTCCGTCTTTTAGGTCAATCGCGGGGTATAGGATCATGGTTTCAAACCTCATCTGCATTTGTTTGCCCGCTGTTTTGCACGTTGCATGGTCAAATGCAAAGCGCATGTGGGTACCTTACGTAAGTCTTGCCATATTGCCGCAGTCTGCGCAGGGTGGGGCAATGATCTATGGGAGGATTTCAAAATGAAAAAACTAGGACTGATATTTGCGTTTATTTTCGCGCTGGCCGCACCGGCGTTTGCTGATCCGGTTGAAGGCACGTGGAAAACCACGCCTGATGACAATGGCAACTATGGGTACATCAAGGTTTCGAAATGTGGAGCGAAAATCTGTGGTGTTTTGGCCAAATCGTTCGACGCAAAAGGTGCGACGACAAGCTCGGAACACGATGGTCGGAAACTGATCTGGGATATGGTTGCAGATGGTGACGGCTATTACTCAGGCGGCAAGGTTTACGCACCGGATCGTGACAAAACCTATTCGTCCAAAATGATAATGAAAGGCAACGCCCTGACCATAAAAGGTTGCGTTATGGGGATTTGCCGAAATGGCGGCACGTGGAGTCGATTGAACTAAGTTAAGGTGCCCACTTTAAGAAGTTTGAAATCAGCCGGAGCCCTGCGCCCTGGCTTTTTTCTGGGTGGAACTGCATCCCTAGCATGTTGTCGCGCCCGATGATGGCGGTGACGGCATCGCCATAATCCACATGCGCCAAACGCTGTGCCGGATTGGCGACCTCGAACTTATAGCTGTGCACGAAATAGGCGTGATCGCCTGTCGCCACACCCTCAAGCACCTTATGCGGGCTGTCGATCACCAGATCGTTCCAACCCATATGTGGCACCTTTAGGGACTTGTCTTTGGGCGCGATTTTCACGATCTCGCCGCCAATCCAGTCAAACCCTTTGGTGTCTTGATATTCGCGTCCCCATGTGGCCATCATTTGCATACCCACACAAATGCCCAAAAACGGGCGGCCCTTGTTGATCACCATCTCACGGGTGGCTTCAAACAGGCCGGAATGGTCAAACAACGCGGCCTTACAGGCCGGAAAGGCGCCATCACCTGGCAAGACGATCCGGTCGGCCCGCAGCACATCATCAGGGTTCGAAGTGACAAGCACCTCGCCCGCATTGGCCTCGACGGCCATGCGCTGAAACGCCTTTTCAGCCGAATGCAGATTGCCGCTTTCGTAGTCGATTAGAACCGTTAGCAATTACAGCTTCCCTTTGGTCGATGGGATGGCATCCGATTTGCGCGGATCGGTTTCCAGCGCTATCCGCAAGGCGCGCGCCACGGCTTTGAATGCGGCTTCGGCAATGTGGTGGCTGTTGAAGCCGTGCAACTGGTCAATGTGCAGCGTGATGCCGCCCTGCGTCGCCAGTGCCTGAAAGAATTCGCGCACAAGTTCGGTGTCAAAGGTGCCGATTTTGGCTGTCGGCATGTCAACATTCCAAACCAAGAATGGCCGTGCCGACAGGTCCAGCGCACAACGCACCTGGGCGTCATCCATAGGCAGGTGGCATTCGCCGTAACGACGGATGCCCTTTTTATCACCCACGGCCGCAGCCAAGGCTTGACCCAGCGCGATCCCCACATCCTCGACCGTGTGGTGGTCATCAATGTGCAAATCCCCCTTGGCGCGTACCGTCATATCCACCAGCGAGTGGCGCGACAGTTGGTCCAGCATGTGGTCAAAGAACCCAACACCGGTTTGATTGTCGTAAACGCCGCTGCCATCCAGATTGATTTCAACTGTGATGTCGGTCTCCGCGGTTTTTCGCGTGATTTTCGCTGTGCGCATGATGGTCTCCGCTAGTGGTGCCCGTAGGTGTCAGCGTCTCTATAGGCGGGGCGGGGGGTAAATCCAAGACCAAGTGACGTTATCAACGGGATGTGGGGCTATTTTGCATGGTTTGGGCGCGTGTTTAGCTGCGGCTAAGAACTTAAGTGCGCGCGCTCTGTTCAGCCCAGGGTCGGAGTGGTCTCACAGGGCAAGCTACCATTGCTGAACGCAATAAGGGGTGCATTATGCCCGTTGCCTGCTCCAATTGCCTCGCCGAGGGGCTCCTTTTGAGTCAATAAACAGACGGATGGCTCACAGAGCCAGCCTCAGGTCACCAGCCTTGAACTCGGCGCCTCCACGGTTTTCACTGACAATCCGGCGGGCAACTATGACAACCTGACTGTCGGATTTAATGTTGTCCAAGAGGGGGGCGATGCTGTGATCTATCTAAGCTACACCGCCTCCACGGGCAGTAGTGTCGAAGATCAGCGCTATATCACCCTAGTGGATGTCGACATTTCAACCCTCTCGCTTACGGACTATATTTTGTAACGCGTCGCTTCTTGTGGCGGGGGTGGGTTTCGTGTCAAGTTTGCGCCAGCCCTTAAATTTCGGAGATCACCATGTCCATTTGTGTATTTGTTCAATTGCGCTGTCGTCCAGGCAAAACCTTTAAGGTCGCCAAAGAGATCATTGCACGTGAAATCCATTCGGAACTGCATTCCACGTCAGGCGATTACGATCTGATGCTAAAACTGTATATCCCCGAGGGTCAGGATGTCGGGAAATACATTTCGGATCAATTGCTGGATATCAAAGGCATCAAGCGATCCTTAACCACGCTGACTTTCAAAGCCTTTTAGCGCTTCCACAGGCCGCTGCATCTACTGGGTCAATCTGGTGAAAACTCTTGGTTCATTGCGCATTGGATTTTGTAAAATGCAGCAATTTCTGCGGGTGTGAACTGTAACGCAAAACCACGGATCCGTTCGGTTTCCTGTGTCCGAATATCTGTGATGATATCCCGGCTTTGTGCGTTCAGGCTGTAGAAACTGGAGTTCAGATGCTTTGGGTTGGGCTTTGTTTCGACAAACCCTTTGTCCAGCAACGCCTTCAGTTCGCGCCCCACGAATTGCCGCGTCACTTGAAGCTGTTTTGTAAGCTCTGGCGCGGTAAGCTGTTTTTGTGTCAGCAAAACCTCCAAGATGGCGCGCTGGCCAACCGTCACACCAGTGCCGGCCAAGTCAGCCTCAACTCTGGATGTGATGTTTCTTAGGAGCGGGCGGGTCAGTTGAAGGCCCGCATAAAGTTGCTCATCAGGCGTGAGGTTTGACATTGGCGCGGGCTTTCTTTGACCATGATTGCGCCCTTTATACAGCAAATTTCGTGGGAGACGCAATTCGTCAACTGAGTTGACAGATTTGCGGCCTGCCAGTAAGATGCAATACGCAACCGTAAGGCATTTTCATAGAAAGCGACCGATATGAAGTGGCGTGAACTCGCGGACCATCAAATCCGCAAAGCCCAAGCCGAAGGGCAGCTTGACGACCTTGAGGGGGCGGGCAAACCTTTGAATAATCAGCCGGGTGTTGGTGTCGAGGCGATCGGTTTTCGAATTATGGCGGATGCGGGTGTGGTGCCGCGTGAAATTGAGTTGAAAAAGGCGCTGGATGCGCAGCGATTGGTTTTGCAAATGGCAAAAGAACCCGCAGTTCGAAAACGCGAGATGGCAAAGCTCGCGGAAATGGAGTTGAGGTGGGCGATTGAACGTGATGCCCGCAGAAAGTACGCCCGAACCTCTTGAGCATTTTTTGGCGGGTGCAGGGCAGGTGTAATGCCAAAATCTTTTGTCCTCTGTGTGAAGCGAAAAACAGTTCTGGAATCACAAAGGCCATCCGCATTGTGATGCGGATGGCCTGTGACAAGCGCCGCTATGTGCGCCTAGTTTCCATTTGGAGCGGGCGAAGAGATTCGAACTCTCGACCCTAACCTTGGCAAGGTTATGCTCTACCCCTGAGCTACGCCCGCTTAACCAAATGGTCTGGCGATATATAGCGACGGTTTGACGGGCCGCAAGGGTAAAATGCGGCCAATTACAAAAATAATCCGGCCTATGGGGTGATATTGGTTTTCAATTTCAATTTTGGCAGGATTTGGCTGAATTCTGGGATTGGTCCCGAAGGGCTCTCGGTTTTGCCGGGTGCGCAAAACAGCATGGCGTAACCATGCACCAGCGACCAGACCATGATTTCGGTGCTAACTCCTTGTGCATCATTGTGTTCAAAAGGGGCGCAGGCATCGCGCAGGATTTGGTAGGAGGCCATTGAGTCGCGGTCCAGCTCTTCTTGCGTGGTCGCGTCCAGCGTTTGCGAGTCGTTGTTGTGCGGTTGAAACATGAATTTGAAGACTGCAGTGTGGCTGCGGGCAAAGTCGATGTAGCCCGCGCAGATGGCGTTGAGTTGGGCCTGTGGCGCGGCGTCGGCCTGATCCGCAGCGCGGCGCATGGAGGCCGAGAATTTTTGGTACCCACGGGCGATAATGGCTGCTTGTAGGCTGACCAAGCCATTAAAATGATGGGCCGGAGCGGCGTGGGACACGCCCGCGCGTTTGGCGCATTTGCGCAAGGAAAGGGCGTCTGGTCCGCCTTGCTCCATCAGTTCCAACCCCGCTGTGATCAGGGCTTCGCGCAGATTTCCGTGGTGGTGGTGGCGTTTTTGTTCGGTCATGGGGCAGGATAACATACGGCTTGACAGTGTCAACTTTGAAAGGGTAGGTGGGGTATCTTGACAGTGTCAACATGGAGATCGGAACCGCTATGACAAAATCAAAAATACCACTCCGGACAATGGTGGTGCTAAGCATCCTTGTGGCACTGACTACGTTACGCATCATCCCTTTGGGAATGCCCCTGTCGTTCCCCGAGATGTCAGGTCATTTGACCCAACGCTGGCTGGCTTTTGTGCTACATATTGGTGGAGC
>Ga0209633_10000859_pt1 | contig 33429 bp, 24 predicted proteins | sample Cruoilmetagenom1_FD_187290 | JGI IMG/M metagenome (GOLD analysis project Ga0209633, IMG submission 187290) | Oil polluted marine microbial communities from Coal Oil Point, Santa Barbara, California, USA - Sample 1 (SPAdes) (version 2) | ecosystem: Environmental > Aquatic > Marine > Oil seeps ... | reverse complement strand
AATACCGCATGGAATGATGACTTCCGCCAGAAAGTTCTATTTGGAGAATTTTAATGCGTTAGCCCTGGCACCCCCCCAAGTTTTTAAACACAGCAAGCCACCTTTTATCTAAATAACGACTATCATAAATATGAAAGAATTATTATAAAGGGAAAGAGAATGAACGAAATAGGATTTATTGGGCTGGGAAATATGGGTTTTCCAATGGCTAAAAACCTCATTAAGGCAGGTCATAATGTAAAAGCTTTCGATTGTGTAGAAAGTATTTGTGAGGCAGCCACCAAGGCGGGAATGCAGCTAACAAAAAGCGCAGCAGAAGCAGCCAACGATGTTGAATTCATTATTACCATGCTACCCAGCGGCCCCATTATGCTTTCTGTGTATGACGAAATCATTCCAGTGGCAAACAAAGGATGTACCCTAATCGACTGCTCAACCGTAGATGTCTCCAGCGCATTTAAAGCACATAAAATGGCGAAGAATGCTGGCTTTGCAAGCCTTGACTCACCCGTATCAGGCGGGATCACTGGCGCAGAAGCTGGCTCGCTAACACTAATCATTGGCGGTGAAGAAAAAACACTAAATCAAGCCAGACCTATTCTTGAAGTAATTGGTGACAGGCTGGTTCACTGCGGCAAAGGTGGCGCAGGACAGTCCGCAAAAATATGCAACAATATGCTACTTGGCATCACCATGATTGGCTTAAGCGAAGCCTTTGTACTGGCAGAAAAACTGGGGTTAGATCATCAAGCATTATTTGATGTGATTTCAACATCCTCAGGCTCCTGTTGGTCGCTGCTTAACTACTGCCCTGTTCCCGGCATTGGCAAAGAAAGTCCTGCAGACCATGACTATAAACCAGGGTTTGCCGCAGACTTAATGCTTAAAGATTTAACGCTCTCACAACAGGCTGCTGACGAAACAAATTCGGCAACCCCTATGGGAGTTCGCGCAACTCAGTTTTATAATGAGTTTGTCAACGAAGGCTTGGGCGAACTAGATTTTTCAGCTGTTATAAATCAACTAAAAGAAATGCAGCGAGGGTAATAGAAATAACGGATAAAAGTCTTTTTTTGAGAGACTTCAGCATAGTAGTGTTTGGATCATTTATTGGCACCCCCCCGGGTTTTTGCTATCAGCGACTTAATCAAACAACAGATTCTGCATTATCGGCGTTAACTGCGAAGCCGCCGTATTATCCGGATCGGGAGTGATTTCAAGAAAGGGTTGCAAGGCTGCAAACCAGCGGCTTGCCATTTTTTCCTCACCCGTGGTATTTGGATGCCAGTTATCATGATTATCAGTTTGTGGGTTATATCCTGTATATTGATCTACTAGGATCACGGGAGAATCGGCAGTACTCTTGGAAATCGCCAATGACTCAATAAACTGATTAAAGCTAAAAGTATCCGTGTTTTTCATAGGAATAATTTTAGCCAATAAGATAACGACATTGGCATTTTTTGCGCGAAATTTATTATTAATAATAGAATCAAGTTCATCAATGGTACTACTATTGCTTTGCCCACGATAAAAGTCATTCGTGCCCGCATGCAACAATACAATATCGGGAGTATAATTAATTAACCAAACGTCTAAATTATCATCAAGCCAGCCAGCTTCCTGCGCCCAATGACCTTGATGATCAAGGTCAAAATCTTTTAAAGCCTCATCAACGTCTCCTACAAAACTGCTCTGACTACCAATAAAATCAATATCATAGCCCTGATTTTGTAATTTAAACCACAAACTTCTGCGGTAGCTCGCATAATTATTACCGCCCTGTGTGATTGAATCACCCAATGGTAATATTTTTACAGCATCATCTGCCGCTAGTATCTGACTGACTGAAATCAGCAAAGTGATAAAAGAAAACAAGCAAAACTTTAGCATAGCTTTTTCATTGAAATTTTTAAGCCAATTGTCGATTATATATCAAGGAACTCTTCGTATCTCTTCAAAAGACTCTGATTAAAACCATGTCGCAATCACGACATTCAAAGTCCCGCGCTTTCTCAACAGATTTATACTATAAATATTATAATAATCATGTACTTTAATCGGGATTTTATCATGCAGCGATATTCAGGTCTTGGTCTGTTAAAACATGCCATGAGCCATCATCAAAACTGGCAACGCGTGTGGCGTAATCCCAAACCTAAAGCTTCTTATGATGTAATCATTGTCGGTGGTGGTGGGCATGGCCTGGCAACCGCGTATTATCTGGCGAAAGAGTTTGGCATTACCAATGTTGCCGTTATTGAAAAGGGTTATCTTGGCGGTGGCAATACCGCACGAAATACTACCATTGTGCGTTCAAATTATTTGTGGGATGAGTCGGCACACCTGTATGAGCACTCAATGAAGCTCTGGGAAGGCCTTTCTCAGGACTTAAATTACAATGTGATGTTCTCACAACGTGGGGTACTTAATCTGGGACATTCATTGCAGGATATGCGTGATATTCAACGACGCGTTAATGCCAATCGGCTCAATGGCATTGATGGTGAAGTGCTGGATGCACAGCAGGTTCAGGAAATTGTGCCAACGATGGATTGTACTGCCAATCGCCGTTACCCTGTAATGGGCGCATCCTGGCAGCCTCGCGGCGGAGTTGCCCGACATGATGCCGTTGCCTGGGGATTTGCACGTGGGGCTGATTCATTGGGTGTCGATTTAATTCAGCAATGCGCCGTTGAAGGCTTTGAAATTGAAGATGGCACAGTGACAGGTGTTAAAACCAATCTGTATGGCACTATAAAAGCTAATAAAGTGGGTTGTGTGGTGGCGGGAAACTCAGGTGTGGTGGCGGGTATGGCCGGCTTTCAACTACCCATAGAATCCCATCCTTTACAAGCACTGGTCTCAGAACCCATAAAGCCAATTTTAGATACCGTAGTCATGTCCAACTATGTGCACGGCTATGTCAGCCAATCGGATAAAGGGGATCTGGTGATTGGCGCTGGCATTGATTCCTATCTTGGTTATGGGCAACGCGGTTCTTATCCTACCATCGAACATACGGTTGCCGCGATTATTGAGCTATTTCCTATTTTCAGCCGAGTTCGCATGAATCGTCAATGGGGTGGCATTGTCGATACATGCCCTGATGCATGTCCAATTATCAGCAAAACTCCCGTAGAAAACCTCTACTTTAATTGTGGCTGGGGCACGGGTGGATTTAAAGCAACGCCGGGTTCTGGTAATGTATTTGCAGCATCGCTTGCCAAAGGTGAAATGCACCCGCTGGCAAAACCATTTTCAATGGATCGATTTTATTCTGGTGCATTGATTGATGAACATGGCGCAGCTGGAGTCGCACACTAGGATGAAAAACCAATGTTTCTAATCTACTGCCCCTATTGCGAAGAAGAACGTGCCGAAGAAGAATTTCACGCATCTGGCGAAGCCCATATTGCAAGACCACTAGACCCAGATTCTTGTAGTGATAAAGAGTGGGGAGACTATTTATTCTTTCGCAAAAATCCGCGTGGCATTCACCATGAACTTTGGCATCACACAGTCGGTTGTCGTAAATTTTTCAATATCACGCGTGACACCCAAAGCTATGAAATAAAAAACACTTACAAGATAGGTGAAGTGCCAAAAGGTGAAATAAAATGAGCCAGATTAACAGACTCAGCACCAACCTCACTTCATCTCAGGCACGTATTGATACTAATAAGCCAATCAATTTCAACTTCAATAATAAACCTTACACGGGTTACCTTGGCGATACCATTGCATCAGCGCTGCTTGCCAATGGTGTCAAAATTGTTGGTCGAAGTTTTAAATATGGAAGGCCTCGTGGCATTATCGCCGCAGGGGCTGAAGAGCCCAATGCCATTTTGCAATTAGGTAAAACTGAAGAAACCCAGATTCCCAATGTGCGCGCCACCCAGCAATTAATTTTTGAAGGTTTGGTTTGCTACAGCACCAATGGCTGGCCTAGTACTAATTTTGATTTTATGGGCGTGATGGGAAAACTCTTTGGGCATTTTCTACCACCTGGTTTTTATTATAAAACCTTTATGACTCCCCGCTCTTTGTGGATGTCTTATGAAAAACTTATTCGCAAAGGCGCAGGACTTGGTAGATCCCCCAGAAAACCAGACCCTGATATTTATGATGCGCTCAATCAACACGCTGATGTACTGATTATTGGCGCTGGCCCTGCAGGAATTGCAGCGGCTTTAAATGCAGCTCGCTGTGGCGCACGCATTATTCTGGCAGATGAACAGAATGAGTTTGGTGGAAATCTACTGGGTAGAAATGATCTTATAAACGATGCGCCTGCACAGCAATGGATTGATAGTAGCATTGCTGAGTTGCAATCAATAAACAATGTCACACTACTCACAAACTCCACCGTAAACGGTTATCACGATCACAATTTTCTCACCATACACCAGCGATTGACTGATCACAGCCAAGATATTGCACCCAATAATAAGATTCGACAGCGCATCCATCGGGTTCGTGCCAAACAGGTCATTTTGGCTACAGGGGCACACGAACGCCCGCTGGTTTTTTCTAATAATGATATTCCAGGTTGTATGCTGGCTTCAGCCGTTTCGACCTATATTAATCGTTATAATGTGCTACCGGGTAAGAAGTTATTATTAATGACCAATAATGATAATGCCTACTTGAGTGCATTTGACTGGCAAAGCCAAGGCAAAGACAGTGGGAAATACGTTCGCGCAATTGTAGATATCAGAGCCAAAGCAGGTACAGCCGTAAGCCAAAAAGCAAAAGATCTTGGCATTGAAGTTATTTACAGTAGCGCCATTATAGAAGCACAGGGAAGCCGTTGCATTAGTGATGCCGTGGTTGCATCTCTTAATACCACTGGAGATAGAATAGCCGGAGGATCTCAACAAATTGACTGCGACACTATCGCCACATCAGGTGGCTGGAATCCGGCGGTACATTTATCTTGTCATACAGGTGGCAGACCAATATGGAAGGAAGATATTCAGGGTTTTATCCCTGATAATTTTAATAAAGAGATGATTGCCATAGGTGCCTGTAATGGGGTTTATCATCTCGCTGATATTTTAAAGAACGGTGCAGAAGCAGGAGTATTGGCAGCTAACAAGGCAGGTTTTAAATCCACTAAGGTTGATATTCCAAATGCAAAAGCAGAATCACCTGCTGCATCCATGCCTCTTTTTCATATTCCGCATAGCAGACCATGTCATCAGGCTCCAAAACAATTTGTTGATTTTCAACTGGATGTAACCGCCGCAGGGATTGAACTTGCTGTGCAGGAAGGTTTTGAATCAATTGAGCACGTCAAACGCTATACCGCGCTTGGTTTTGGCACCGATCAAGGTAAGCTCAGTAATATCAATGGTATGGCGATTGCTGCTAAAAAACTGGGGCAAACCATTCCAGAAACAGGCACAACTATATTCCGGCCTAACTATACACCCGTAACTTTTGGTGCGATTGTTGGGCGAAATGCCAATGAATTTTTTGATATTGAGCGCACCACTGCACTACATCAATGGCATGTCGATAACGGTGCTGAATTTGAAGATGTAGGTCAATGGAAACGACCTTGGTATTTCCCAAAAGCGGGAGAAACCATGGACGATGCAGTAAATCGCGAATGTTTGGCGACCAGAAGCAGCGTGGGAATTGTTGATGCTTCGACACTGGGAAAAATTGATATTCAAGGCCCAGATGCGCGTGAATTCCTTAATCGTATTTACACCAATGCCTGGAGCAAGTTACCAGTGGGTCGTTGTCGATACGGCCTGATGTGTGGCGAAGATGGCATGCTATTTGATGATGGCGTGACTTCTTGTCTTTCGGACAATCACTTTTTAATGACCACGACCACTGGTGGTGCAGCACACGTTTTTCAATGGCTGGAAATTTGGCATCAAACTGAATGGCCTGAACTGGAAGTTTATTTTAATAGCGTCACCGACCACTGGGCGACCATGTCAATCTCTGGCCCAAATGCCAGAAAATTGCTGGCAGAACTCACAGATATTGACCTTGATCCAGAAACCTTTAAGTTTATGGACTGGCGAGAAGGTGAAGTAGCTGGTGTACCTGCAAGAGTTTTCCGAATCTCTTTTACGGGCGAGCAATCCTATGAAATTAACGTACAAGCCAACTACGCATTAGCTGTTTGGGAAAAACTTTTTGAACAGGGTGAAAAATATCAACTGACACCTTACGGCACTGAAACCATGCACGTACTGCGTGCAGAAAAAGGCTTTATTATTGTCGGACAAGACAGCGATGGTTCGATGACCCCTGAAGACCTCGGCATGAGTTGGGCAATAGCAAAAACTAAAGCATTTAGCTTTATCGGCAAACGTGCCATGGCGCGTGAAGATTGTATTCGATCCAATCGCAAACAGTTGGTAGGATTGAAAACGACTGATCCAAAAATTGTAGCGGAGGAAGGTTCGCAGATTGTATTTGACCCTGAACAAAAAATTCCTATGACTATGGTTGGACATGTCACTTCTAGTTATTACAGCGCCAACCTTGGACATAGCATTGCGATGGCAGTGGTGAAAGGCGGTTTGGATAAAATGGGAGAAAAAGTCTATATGCCACAAGCGAATGGAACGACTATTGAAGCAGAGATTTGCAATCCTGTGTTTTATGACCCCAAAGGAGAGCGTCAGAATGTCTAAAACAGATCAACAAGCAATTATATATTCGCTGATGCTAAAAAAAGGGGGGGGTGCCATTTAAATGGAACTGCATCCCAACAATCAAAACATCCCAAGCCTTCAGTCTATGCATCATGTCTCTGCACAATTAGCTGCGGGTAATAAATACTATTCACTTACAGAAAAAGCTTACGGTCATTTGGTGATTCGCACATCAGCTGAAAATAAAAGTGTGAGTCATGCAATAAAAACTTTTACTGGTCTGGATTTACCAACCGCGCCACTTAACTCAGTAGAAAATGAATCCTATCTGATTAGCTGGATTTCACCAGATGAGTATTTACTGCTAGTGCCGGAGAAAACTGAGTTTGAAGTCGAATCGAAATTGCGCCAATTAGTCACAGGTCACTATGCCATTGTCAATGTTACGGGTGGCCAGACGGTATTGGAACTATCGGGTGAACGCGCAGAAAGCATTCTGCAGAAATCAACATCCTATGATATTCATCCTACTAATTTTCCGAGTGGAAAAGTGGTTACCACCGTATTTGCCAAATCTCAGTTAGTTTTACGTAGAACGGGTGACAATCAATTTCAGCTAATTATCAGGCGAAGCTTTAGTGATTATTTATGGAAGTGGATTGTAGATGCGGGGTCACGAGAATGAATCAGGAAATAGAGCCTTCAGCTGAAAAAAAGCCTTCAGTAGAAGAAGGGAAATTTCAACGCGAAGCAATGGAAGTCGATGTAGTCATTATTGGTGCGGGACCTGCGGGTTTATCAGCCGCCATCCGTTTGGCGCAGTTGGCAAAAGAGAATAATAAAGAACTATCCATAACCGTTTTGGAAAAAGCGGCAGAAGTCGGTGCACATTCACTCGCTGGTGCAGTATTAGAAACACGCGCACTGGATGAGCTAATCCCTGATTGGCACGAAAAAAACGCGCCGATTAAAACTGACGTCAGCGAAGATCAATTTCTGTATCTCACTAAAAATCGCGCCATTCGTTTACCCACACCACCTTCCATGCACAATAAGGGAAACTATATTATTAGCCTCGGTCTTTTTACCCGTTGGCTGGGTGAGCAGGCAGAAGCATTAGGAATAGAAATCTATGCAGGTTTTGCCGCAGCTGAGGTTTTATATGATGATAAAAATACTGTAAAAGGCATTGCCACCAGTGAAACAGGTGTCATAAAAGATGGAGAAGGCGGCTATAAACAGGGCCCTGAATATGATCCCGGAATGGAATTACATGCTAAAACTACCATTTTTGCCGAAGGTTGCAGGGGTTCACTGACAAGAGAATTAATCGATCATTTTGATTTGGCAAAAGATTCTTCAGCGCCGACCTATGCATTGGGTTTAAAAGAAATATGGGAAATTAAAGCAGATAAACATCAGCAGGGTAAAACCATTCACACAATTGGCTGGCCATTAAAAAGTGATACTTATGGCGGCTCCTTTCTTTACCATATGGAAAATAATCAGATAGCAATTGGCTTTGCAGTGGGGCTGGATTATACAAACCCTTACTTAAGCCCCTTTGAAGAATTCCAGCGTTTTAAACATCACCCTGCCATTCAACCACTGCTTGAAGGTGGACAACGCATTAGCTATGGCGCACGTGCGCTCACTGAGGGCGGCTTACAATCACTCCCCAAACTGGTTTTTCCCGGTGGTTTATTAATTGGAGACAGCGCTGGGTTTTTAAATGTCGCTAAAATTAAAGGTATTCATACCGCTATGAAAAGCGGGTTGTTAGCGGCTGAGGCTCTTGCAGCTGAAGCATTCTTTACAAACTCACAAAAGAAATCAGGAACATCAGTTTCTTATGACACTGCATTTCGTGAGTCATGGCTTTATCAAGAACTGAATAAAATCAGAAATATCCGCCCAGGATTTAAAAATGGTTTAATGGCAGGCTTGGCAAATGCCAGTGTCAGCACCTATATAACCAGAGGTAAAGAACCCTGGACGCTTAAAAACCACGCGGATCATCTTCAATTAAAAAAGAAAACGAAAGTCACTAAAATCAACTACCCTGCCCCGGATGGCAAGATAAGTTTTGATCGGCTGTCGTCGGTGTATTTATCCAATACCAATCACGATAAGAATCAACCGGTTCATTTACACTTAAAAGATGAATCAGTGGCGATTGATGTAAACCTGGCCTTATATGATTCGCCAGAATCAAGATACTGCCCTGCTGCTGTCTATGAAATTATCGAGTCAGAAAACAGTGATGAGAAACCTCGTTTACAAATAAATTCACAAAACTGCCTGCATTGTAAAACCTGTGATATAAAAGACCCAACTCAGAATATCATCTGGAAAACACCGGAAAGCGGCGGGCCTTTATATGGGAATATGTAATGGCACCCCCCGGGTTTTTTAATGAGCTTACCGTTTTGTTGTTTGAAACGGATAACGCAGTTATTAGAGTGAAACCGTTAACATTAGCAATTCAGTTGTGCTCTTAATCAAAGACTTAAACCATCTGAAATCCTTTGCCACACCCTATTACCCGCCAAATGTTTTACACGTCTCTGCATTCCTCGCCAACCTTGCAAGCCACCACTATGTATCATGGTAATGGATGTATCAGATCTAAACTCCCCTGCTTCGAGCTGTTGCATGACGCGCATACACATTTTTCCCGTATAGACCGGATCGAGTAAAATCCCCGTTTGTTCTAGCCAATCCAGAATAAAGCTCAATACATCATTATCTAATTTTGCATAGCCACCAAAATCAGCCTTTCGTATTTCATAATTTTCGTTCTCACAGCCTTCTTTTAGAATAAAGTGCTCAATCCTCCCAGTCAGGCTTTTATCTTTTAAAACAGCATAGGCAATAGCTTTTTGATTGTTTGCCAGACCACACACCAGACCAGCCATAGTTGCGCCTGTACCGGAGGCAACAGTTAAGATATCGCTTTTCTGAAGTGTATTTATATCCTTGGCTAATTGAGCACAACCTGAAATGGCAAGCTGACTGCTGCCACCTTCAGGAATAATTAAACTATCAGGAAATCGCTTTTGTAAATCATTTAGATAATCAGCATTATTGCGTTGTTTGTATTCCTCCCTGCTAACAAATTCCAAATGCATTCCAGCATTCATCGCATCTTTTAATGTGGGATTATTTGCGTATTCTTTCTCACCCCGAATAATGCCAATACTGTCTAGATTGTATTGCTTAGCCATCAAAGCCAAAGCATGAATATGATTAGAAAAAGCACCACCAAAACTCAGCAACTGTTTAATATCATTATTTTTAACATGTTCAAGATGTGGCCTGATTTTATAGATTTTATTGCCACTCGCCAGATGATGCACTTTATCAGCACGCGCCATATAAAGGTTTATCCCGGACTTGAGCGCAAGCGGATGGAGGATATGCTGTATTTGAAGAGACTCTTGATTAAACATCTGTTTTAGTAAGAATAGTTTTTTATGTATGGTGTGACGTACAATAGCGCAATAAAATATAAATAAATATCGTAAACCAAAGGGATGACTTTACGGGTGTTTAAATACTGCAATTCTAACCAATACACAAGTAGTGGTATTACTGATAATTTCCGTGTCCTTTTGTTACGCTGGTTTAACGGCTCGTGCTTTTCGTGGACATAACTTAAAAATCCCAAAAATTTAATTGAATTAAAAAAACTTGTAATTTACCGGTCGGTCAATTAAAGTTAAATCATGGCAATTTCATTAAACACCCGCGACAGAATTATTGATGTAGCAAAACAACGCTTCCATGCACGTGGTTATAATGACGTTGGGATTAAAGAAATTTGTGATAATGCCAAAATTCAAAAAGGCAGTTTCTATCACTTCTTCCCTTCTAAGGAAGATTTGGCATTAACCGTTATTGATGAATTTGCCGAAGATTGGGCGAATGGCTTTGTTGCCGAAGCATTCGATCCCAAGTTGGCTCCCATGGAACGCATAGATTATTTAATTGATGCCGCCTATTTCTGGCAAAAGTCAGTAAAAGAAAAAAACGGCAGAATCCCTGGCTGTTTATTTGGCAATCTAGCCCTAGAAATGAGCACTCAAAATGATGTGCTTCGCGCCAAATTAAATGCCGTTTTCACTAAAGCCAAAACGCGCTTTGAAAACACGCTGGATGAAGCCATAACACTTGGTGAAATCAAACCACTTGATACTACTCTAACCGCAGAAGCCATGCTTGCCTATCTTGAAGGCATGATTCTTTTGGCTAAAAGTGAAAATGACCCTGAAGTTATATACAAACTGGGTCCAGCTATAAAAACCATTCGTATAGAAAATAAAACAACAGCTTAAGAGACTAATGATGAAATATTTATCACAACTCGTTTTGCGTAATAACTTGACCGTACAGTCAATTATATTATTAGGTTTACCAATCTATTAGCGAAGCATTTTTTTAACAGAAACTTGACCGGACGGTCATATTAGTGGAGATATACCATGACTACACAAACAGCAACACAAACACTGGACGCTCGTAACCTGAGTTGCCCTCTTCCCATTTTACGTACTAAAAAGGCCTTAAATAATATGGCTACTGGAGAGCTACTCTCTATTCAGGCTACCGACCCCGGCTCGGTAAATGATTTAAGTGCCTTTTGCCAACAAACTGGCAATGAGCTAGTTTCCTCAGAAACAGGCGAAGGTGAATTTATTTTTGTGATACGCAAGACATAAGGAGCATAACAATGAATGCAATAGCGGAAAAATTACCTATTAAGCCAAACAAAAATGGTTCCCTCGACCTGTCCCAAATGGAAGACTGGTTTGATCAGCGCTTTGAAGAGAAAATGGAAGAACGTGAAGCCAATCACACGCCATCAATGACCATTATTTCAACCAAGGGTACACTTGATATGGCCTATCCTCCCTTTATACTGGCATCAACTGCTGCCGCTTTAGGCTGGGATGTTGAAGTTTTCTTTACCTTTTATGGTTTAAGTTTATTAAAAAAAGATTTGGATCTGGAGATAAGCCCATTGGGAAATCCGGCCATGCCAATGAAAATGCCCTTCGGCCCGGAATGGTTGCGTAAAACCGATATCAATATTCCGAATGTGGTGATGGCTGGCGTGCCAGGGTTTGAGAAAATGGCAACAGGACTTATGAAAAAAACAATGGAAAACAAAGGTGTAGCGACAATTGGTGAGTTACGTTCAATGTGCCTAGAAGCTGAAGTTAAATTGGTTGCTTGCCAGATGACAGTTGATTTGTTTGAAATGTCGCGAGATGATTTTATCCCTGAAATCGACGATTGGATTGGCGCTGCCAGCTTTTTACCCAAGGCGCAACAGGCGGATGTTAGTTTATTTGTCTGATGCAAAAAACTAGGGGGGGTGCCATTTAAAAAACCTCTATAAACAAAAAAGACGCAATTTCTTGCGCCTTTTTTGTTTATTTAAAAGAATAAAAGCTACGACATTTTCAGCATTAACTTATTCAACTTACTCACAAAACCAGCAGGATCTTCAAGCTGCGCGCCTTCTGCCAATAATGCCTGATCAAATAAAATCGCGGCCCAGTCTGCAAACTGCTCATCATCGGTTTCGGCTTGCATGCGCTCAATCAACGGATGTGTCGGGTTGATTTCCAACACTGGCTTGTTGCTTGGCATATCATGACCTGCCTGCTTCATCAGATTTTGCATATAAAGTGCCATATCCTGTTCATTTAGAACGATACAGGATGGCGATGAAGTGAGACGATGTGAAACACGCACCTCTTCAACTTTATCACCCAGAACCTCTTTTAAGTGCTTGATAACACTTGCAGCTTCTTTCTCAACTTCTTCGTATTCTTTCTTATCTTCTTCACTATCGAACTTGCTTAAATCGAGTTCACCTTTGGCAACGGATTGTAATTTTTTGCCATCAAATTCCTGCAAACCATTGACAAGCCACTCATCAACACGATCCGTTAATAATAGAACTTCAATACCTTTTTTGCGGAAAACTTCAAGATGTGGGCTATTCTTTGCTGATGCAAACGTTTCAGCCGTTACATAGAAAATCTCGTCCTGCTCATCTTTCATCCGCGAGACGTAATCTTCCAGCGTAACATCCTGTATTTCTGAGTCTGTTTCAGTCGAGGAGAAACGTAATAGCTTGGCGATTTGTTCTTTATTCGCCATATCTTCAGCAGGGCCTTCCTTGAGAACCTTACCAAACTCAGTCCAGAACTTTTGATAATCATCCTTTTTGTTCTTCGCCATTTTATCCAGCAAGCCAAGGACTTTTTTAACAGATGCCTTACGCATTGAATCAACCGTCTTGTTGCTTTGCAGAATCTCACGCGAAACATTTAGCGGAAGGTCATTAGAATCAATCACTCCGCGTACAAAACGTAAGTAATTAGGCATCAGGTTCTTAGTGTCATCCATAATAAAGACACGTTGCACATATAGCTTGATACCATTTTTCTGCTCTGGTTCCCACAAGTCAAACTGCGCTTTAGCAGGTACATACAACAGCGATTTATATTCAAGATTACCTTCTACATGATTATGGCTCCACGCTAATGGATTTTCAAAATCATGTGAAATGTGTTTGTAGAACTCCTGGTAATCTTCTTCTTTCAAGCTGCTTTTGGATTCTGTCCATAAGGCATTCGCTTTATTGACCACTTCCCACTCTTCAGTGAGCTTGCCTTCTTCATCCGCTTTAAGCATTTTGACCGGAAGTGGAATATGATCAGAGTAGGTAGAAATAATGCTGCGCAAACGCCAGCTATTAGCAAATTCTTTTTCTTCATCTTTTAAGTGAAGTATGATCTCGGTTCCATGTGATGCTTTGCTGGTATCTTCTAGAGTGAAGCCATCTTCACCATTGGATTCCCAAATAACGCCCTGCTCTGCTTTCTCACCCGCGCGACGTGTAGTCAGGGTAACTTTATCGGCAACAATAAAAGAAGAATAGAAGCCGACACCGAACTGACCAATTAGATTTGAGTCTTTTGCAGCATCCCCAGTCATTTTAGACAAAAATTCTTTGGTGCCAGATTTAGCAATGGTGCCGATATTTTCAACGACTTCATCACGGTTCATACCAATGCCGTTATCACGCAAAGTCACAGTATTAGCATCTTCATCAAATTCTACTTCAATGCGAAGTTCAGAATCACCTTCGTAAAGAGAATCATTTGAAATGCCTTCAAAGCGCAACTTGTCACAAGCATCTGATGCATTTGAAATAAGTTCACGCATAAAGATTTCTTTATTTGAATATAATGAATGAATCATCAAATGAAGGAGTTGATTAACCTCCGTTTGAAATTCCATATTCTGTTTCTTTGAGCTTGCTTTTGCCTTTGTTTTTGCCATCGTTAGTATTCCTGTTTTAATCTCACAAAATGTTGCCAAAAATGTAAGGGCAAATACGAACTTTTCAAGTTAGATGATGTATTATTATACGATAAAGAAGGTAAGGATTAATTATGCGTCGTTCATCAGGTTTTTCTCAATTGCTTAAGGGTATTGTCATTGGAGTTATTCTGATTTTGGCAATTTTTGGCTCAATGAGTCTTTTAGAAAAAAAACAATCTGGAAATACTAGCGAACAAACCTCACCCTCCCGTGAAATTAGTACAATCGAAGCGCCTGCTATTACGATTAACCCGAAAACACCTGTTTACAACAATGCAAACAATGACACGAAAATCGCAACAGAAGCCGAAGAAAATACTGATACAGAACAACAGGGTAAACCTGAAACAGACAATCAAGATCAGGCTTTAAAAACACCGTTAGACACAGGCAGTAAACCTATTTTAGAGGGAGAGAAAACAGCAGAAAAAATTGAAGCTGAACAACAAGCCAAAGCTGTAAAGTATGGCATGTTAAAAATTAGCGCAGTCAATCCAGCAAATAGTGAAAACATAAAAGCAGACTTTGTGGTGTTTGATGTAACGGATAAAAAAATTGCAGCCACTGCCAATACTAAAGAGGCTTCACACCGTTTACCTATTGGAAAATATAAAATAGTCAGCACTCTAAACAAGGTTGATGAAATATCCGGCAAAACGACCCCATTAACCCAGAAAACCCAGTATGTCTCTGTTTTGACTGACTCAATTACCAATCAGATTTTCAAATTTGAACCACCACCAACCATTGGCATTTTACAAGTATCCGCCGTGTCTGCAAAAAACAATAAGCAGCCAATCAAGGCAAATTTTATCGTACAAAAAGAAGATGGCGACACCGTAGCAACACGTAATAATGTTACTAATAGCCTATTTAAGCTTAATGCTGGTAGTTACAAGGTTACTGTAAAAAGCGGTAATAATAGTGATTTTCGTACTATCGTGGTTGAACCTGGTGAGTCCGCTAAAGAAGTTTTTCTACTTCAGGAAGCATTTAAACAAGGAAGAGTTCTGGTGCGTGTTTTTGATACTCGGTCAAGTACAGCAATTAACGCCAAAGTAGTAATTTCAGCGAGCAACGGGGAAGTCATAAAGGAGTTTAAGTCCACCTCAAAAGCTGAAATATCATTGCTAGAGGGTGATTATAAAATTCAGGTTAGCGGCCCAAATGGACAATCAAACAAAAATATCAGGGTTGTAGCCGGGCAGGCAAATAACGAAATTTTTCGTTTTGATGCACCTCAGGAAAGCCCGACAAGTCAAGATATCCCACCCGCAGAAACTGTGGTTACAAACAACACTATGGACAATACTACAGGCAACGTAACAATAAGGGCGGTGGATGAATCAGCCAATACCACGGAAGTCACAGACACCAAGGTTACTGAAAACAAACCTGATGAACCTGTCAATAATCTTCCTGTACAAGGCACACTGAGCTTATATGCGCAGAATGCCACTGATAATAAACCGTTGAAATCTAATTTCTATATACAATCTCTTGCAGGAAAACATCTCGATAAAAAGATTTATGCAGACTCGGCAGTATTTAAACTAAACCCAGGCACATACAAAGTTACGGTGAGATCCAAAAACAGAGCAATTCAGATTAAAACGATAACTGTGTTAGCAAACCAGAATACAAATAATAGTTTCTTGCTGATACGAAATGATTCTGTTGCAGCAAAACCAACGACTTCAATTCCAGCCTTTGTTCCTGCTCCACCTAAGCCCGTCAAAACAGCGCCAGTTCGAGCAGCAATACCCAATGGCTTTTTAAGAGTTGCGATGCTGGCGGCAAGAAACCAACGTATCACAAAAAATAGCTTAAACACGCACTTCATCGTTTCCACAGACAAAGGAAAAAAAGTCGTTGAATTAACCAGCGTCCCCTCTGGTAACTTCAAACTTGACGCTGGCATGTACATTGTTACCGCCATTCACAATAATAAACGCCGTAACCAAAAAGTTAGGGTACGACAAGGGAAAACAGCAACAATCAACTTCAATTCTGGTGACTTTCAATCAAAAATTGTACGCAAAGGAAGCTTACGTAGCAGAGTTGTTAATACCAAGGGTCAGCCCCTGAGAGCTAACCTTACTGTTACTACTATGCAAGGTCAGGTTGTAGCCAGAGCTAATGGTGTATCGGTTGGAGTTTTTGATCTTCCTCCTGCCCCTTATAAGATTAATGTTGAATATCAGGGCTTAAGGGGTACAGAGTCTATCAGGATAATCGCTGCAGAAACGACCGTACAAACTTTTACCATTGCAGCAGATAACTCAGCTCCCGCAAACAGACAAACACCACAAAAACCACAAAATAGAAAAGATATATTAAGAGACAAAATAAAAGAAGAGTTACGAAGGATATTCTAATTAGTTAGCATCCAGAAAACTTTCACACCTTCATAATAAATTTAAAGGAACTTAAGTATTATTTACTATTTCAGTATTTTTCAAATAGCCCGAAAAGCTTTATACAAGGCGCTTTTATTATAAATAACATCCTATTACTGTTCGTCGGAATGATAAACAAATTATTAGTGTTTATTATAAACTTAAAATCTTGGAAATTTAATAACTCCTAAGCAAAACTAAGTTTAACTCTGATTCTCAACTAGTCTGAAAATTGCGTATGCTAACAGCAACACTTTATTCTCTTAAAGGCGATAGCACTGTAATTTAAGCATCTATGAATAATAATAATAATAATTTAGCATTTAAAAAACTTAGCGATTCAACTATGCCAATAGTTTGGCAACTGTTTGCTATTGTCAATGCGATTTTATTATTTGCGCTAATCTTTATTAGTGATTCTTTCTGGTATTACTCACTCCAATTTATTGCCATTCCATTAAACACTATTGGATTAGTAGCCGGGTTTATATATCAAAAACAAAAGACATTCCCCTGGATATTCCTAATTATAGCTGCTGCACTCATCGCTGTAGCTATGGCAATAAAATCATTAATTATTTTCGGCTTCACGATTAATTCAAATATTCCCATCTGGATTGAGGAAATAGGCTTATTTTTAACGCTAATATTCGGTGCTAATATAATGCTCCAGTTTGAAAAGAAATTTCAAACTAAAGGTTTTACCATTGATTTCAGCCTACTTGTCTTTTCCATTATTTGTTTGTTTCTTCTTGTAACGCCGACTTTCCTCCATGTTTTTATCAATGATCTCAGTATCACTCAGCGAATACTAAACCTGCACTTAGCGTTAGCATTTGTTTTAATATTCCTAGGAGTTTTAAATTTAAAATTAGCTTCATCAATTCGATTAAAAGAGGTAGTACTATCCCTAATTACAACATTATTTGCCTTTCATTTTTTACTCGATGTATTAAGCGTCTCACAGCTCGGAGAAAACAATACTTTAGTTCAGCGAGTTTCTTGGAGTGTTTATCATTTTGCTGGACTACTCACTATTATTTTGATCTTCATTGAAAAATCCGATCTAGATTATGCTCCCGGCACTTCAAATAAGCTCGGCACCCAATTCCTCTGGACAGCTAGTGTTGCCGCCCTTTTAGTCATTCCTGTAGGAATAATTTACCGCTGGAAACAAGAACTATCCTCTATCGATCCATTTATCATAGCAACCGCAAGTATTATTTTAAGTAGTGCCGTTATCTGGCGCTTCAGTGTTTTAGTCAGATATTCAAAACAACAGAGTGAACGATTAAAGTCTATAGCCTATACCGACACACTCACTGGAATTCCCAATTATGTTTCTTATTGTGCCTATAATAAAAATAAGAAAAATTTGCTAGTATTTAGCATTGATATAGAAGACTTCAAATCAATCAATGACATGTATAGCAGAGAATTTGGTGATCAGGTTCTTATTAGCCTAGCAAAAAGACTACAAAATGTACCCAATATTATCTATGCCGCCCGAACTGGTTCTGATAGTTTCCTCGCAGTGTTTCAAGCACACCCTGCTAATATATCACTAGTTGCTGAAAAATTGAGAAATGAGCTTGGGGTTTGGGATAGAATTTCAGACCGTCGAATTGCTGTCCCTTTGACTTTTGGAGCCAGTCATAGTTTAGAGGTGATGAAACCAGACTACTTGGCGCGTCAGGCAGAACTGGCACTTAAATCATCAAGAAGAGAACATACCTGGTTTACCCTATATACAGAAGATGATAAAGAAAAAATAACAAAATCACTACCAAGGCATGAATTACGTGAAATCTTACAAAAAGCTATCGATACAAATTATCTGCCCGTGCACTTTCAACCAATTTATAATCTAGGGGATGGTTCACTTAAGGCTTTGGAGCTATTAATCCGAGTAAACTCAGATGATCATGGATTACTTTTACCTGGACAGTTTCTTGATCAAGCTAAATCCTATGGAATGCTAACCTTACTTACACAGACCTGTATTAACATGGTGGCTAAACACCTACATCAGCTACCGGATGTGACAATCAACATCAATGTTCCGCCTTATATGCTGAACAATCCACAAACGCTAAATGAGTTTATTCACGCTTTTGAGAGAGTAAACTTAGATCCTAAACGCTTCTGCCTTGAAGTCACAGAAGATGGTGATATACCCACGGAGCATCTAATTCCATCCATAGAATTACTAAAAACCCACGGCTTCAAGATAGCTATGGATGACTTTGGCACGGGTTACTCATCCTTGAGTCGTTTATCGGTACTAGCGGTGGATAGTGTAAAAATAGACAGAAGCTTACTATTATCTGCAGCCGCAGGTAATAAAGCCATATTAGAATCTGCCATTACCTTGGTAAAACGTCTGGGTGTATCAGCTGTTGTCGAAGGTGTAGAAACACTGGAGCAGCTATCACTAGTTAAACAATTAGGTGCTGATTCTGTTCAAGGTTTCTTGTTCTCAAAACCTGTTCAAGTTAAAAAAGCGAATCAGTTCTCACTTAATGTTGCTGATATTGTAACTGAATTTTAAAAAATCACTCCTTAGTACAAACACTTAAGACCATCGGAATAGTATATTGATACTATTCATGTAGATCTATCTCCTAGAACTATTCACTGTAACATCTGATATATACAAGTCGGCATACGGTGCAAAACACTATGATATTTCTATACACCCTACTTTTCTTTATTGGCTCTGTTTTTCTAACATCCGCCTTCGGTCATAATTTTGAATTAGCCCTTATTATCATTGGCACTGCGCTTGGTTTTGTAACTGGTAAAGTGATTAAGCTACAAAATGATTTAAAAGCACTAAGAGAGTTGCTTTCTAAAGACTGGCAGGAAAGACATATTGATCAGCAGAGCTTTGAAAAAGTCATCGAAGATAATCTTGTAGCTCCAGAAAATAGCACTCACAAAAAAGCACTAGATGATCATCAGCAAGCAGAATACTTTGAAACAGTAGAGAATGCCGCAGCATCTGTTTCCAGAGAAGATAAAGTAACGAAATTTAAGGCTGTTCATGAGGCCACTCCTGAGGTCATTGTTCATAAAGAAACCGCTAGATCTGAAAAACTAGAATCGAGCTTCTCTGAAATAAACTCAGATGAATATAAAAAACCTGATGAACCTTTTGTAAATAATATTTCTAACAGGATCAAAGACTATTTCACTAGTGGAAACCTGTTTGTTCGTATCGGCATCATTATCCTGTTCTTCGGTGTATCCTTCCTTTTAAAATACGTCTCTGATCGTGGCCTGTTTCCGATTGAATATCGCCTGATTGGTGTTGTTATTGGCGCAATGGCATTACTCGGTTTGGGGTGGCGCTTACGTCATAAAAATGAGACCTATGCCCTACTCTTGCAAGGCGCTGGCATTGGTATTCTATATCTGGATATCTATGCGGCTTTTAGTCTCTACCAGCTAATTCCTTCTTTAGCGGCCTTTACGCTACTTTTTATTATCAGTATGTTCAGTGCCGCTCTGGCAGTTATGCAGGATTCAAAATCATTGGCTGTGCTCGGCTTTAGCGGTGGTTTTCTGGCGCCAGTGCTGGCATCTAGTGGTTCCAATAATCATGTCGGATTATTCAGTTATTACGCTATATTAAATTTGGCAATTGTTGCAGTAGCCTGGTTTAAAGCATGGAGACCTTTGAATTTATTAGGCTTTGCTTTCACCTTTGTTATTGGCACCACCTGGGGCGTTTTCAGTTATAACAGCAGTAAATTTGCCACCACTGAACCCTTCCTGGTTACATTTTTTGTATTCTATGTATTAATTGCAGTGTTGTATGCCCTGCGTCAACCACCAAAATTACATGGTTATGTGGACGGCACCTTGCTATTCGGTGTCCCGCTTGCTGCCTCTGCCCTGCAATATTCACTGGTTAAGGATTTTGAATACGGCATATCCCTATCTTCCTTTGCGATAGGTGCTTTTTATCTATTGCTGTCATGGTTTATCTGGAAGCGCAAAGGTAAAGGTCTAAAATTACTCGCAGAAGCTTTTCTGGCACTAGGAGTTATATTTGCTTCCATGGCAATTCCGTTTGCATTAGCTCCTACACAAACAGCGGCAGCATGGGCATTAGAAGGTGCCGGACTATTGTGGCTGGGAACACGCCAAAATCGCTTGTCGGTTAGAGCTTTTGGCTTATTACTTCAATTAGGAGCCGGGCTAATTTTCATTGCCAAGTACCCATATTTTTCTGGTCCAATCCCATTTCTTAACGGTGAATTTATTAGTAGCATGATGATGGTAATAGCAGGATTTGTATCAGCACGCCTGCTAATTAAGCCTTTTAAAGGCCAACAAAACTGGGAAAAGCACTCAAGCCCGATACTACTTATCTGGGGTTTATTATGGTTATTTGGTGGCTTTGCCATGCAGTTTAATCGTTATGATGAACATTTTTTCCCTGCAAACTTATTATTACTGACTGCTATCACCAGTTTTGGATTCACCCTTGCAGCACCACGTTTCAAGCCTGAATGGAAACACGCCTGGATAGTTGCAATTGCCTTATTTCCATTGATCTTATTAATGGCCCTGCTACAAACCAGTATGCATTTGAATATATCACCGTATCACCCACTTCAATACAGTGGCTGGATAGCCTGGCCCATTGTATTCACAGTTTATTACTTTTTATTACGTAAGTTTGAACAGCATCAGGTTTTACAAGGTATTCAGCCATTCTTTCACAGCCTGTTATTGCTATTTTTTATCGGTCTAATCACACTAGAAGGCAATTACTTATTAAGCAAGCAATTAGCCAAATCATCTGACTGGATTGCAATCTGGACTATCGTTCCAGCCACAATTGCTCTGTGGCTGATTATAAAAGCAAAATTCTGGCCGTTTTCTACCGACAAACAAAGCTATCACCAGCAGACAGGCGTAGTGCTTGCGGCAGGCTTATCTCTTTGGTCATTGCTTGCACTGATTGCACCGGGAAAATCTGATCCATTGCCCTGGATACCGCTACTTAATCCACTCGACATAATGCTGGTCGTTGTCTTTATTACGCTATTCAAATGGTGGAAAAGCATTGCTGATAACTTCAGCCTGCTTAATCAACCAAACACATCAGATAGAACATTCAACCAACGTGTTGTTACCATAGCTATTTCATCACTAGTATTCCTATGGATAAACTTTACGCTATTCCGTATCGTCCATCACTGGTTTGATGTGCCGTATCAGTTTGATGCGCTCTATCACTCCAGCCTTACACAAACAGCTGTGTCCATACTGTGGGCATTATCAGGTGTCATTCTTACTATCTATGCAAGCCGTAAACAAATCCGTTTTCTATGGCTTGGCGGTGCCGTATTACTCGGACTGGTGGTATTGAAACTGTTTGTGATTGATTTATCCACACTCAGCAGTCTGGCACGGATTGTTTCATTTTTGGTGGTGGGTGTACTACTGACAAGCATTGGTTATTTTGCACCGCTACCGGATAGTACTAATTCTGAAATAGCAAATCATAATGAGGAAAGTCAGGATGCATAAACTCATCACGATACTTATAGGCAGCTTTCTATTGCAACAGGTGGTGATAGCAGCTCCGCTTACAAACGATAGTTTTGCATATTCAGCAACGCTGTCAGATGCAAATACATCACTGCGTCAATTTGATTTACCCGTAACGCTTTATCACAAAATCAAACGTAAAGATTATGGTGATCTGCGTATTTTTAATGCTGATGGACAAATTGTTCCGCATCAATTCAGTCAAGCCAAAAAACAAGATTCAATCCAGAAAAAATCCTTGGTATTTTTCCCTTTTAGCAAACAGCAAGCTAATCACCCTGACAATATTCAAGTGGTAATTAATCAAAAAAAGAATCAGCGGCATAATCAACAAAATATTACGATCAACCAATCAATTGCTAGCGATAATGCGAACAAAAGCAATCAATATCAATACATTATAGAAAACTCTGCAACAACCACTGCGCTATGTAAACTTAAGCTGGAATGGACACAGCCAAAATCCAGCATGGTGATAGGCTTAAAACTGGAAAGTAGCGCCACGCTTAAAAATTGGAAGACACTTAGCAGAAAATTAAATATTTCCAAACTTGATTATGCCGGATCAAAACTGATAAATAATGAAATCAGCTTCCCCTGCACCACCCAAAAATACCTGCGGCTGACCTGGTTAAAATCTAATCAACACATTCAGCTCAATCATATTCTGGGTATCTATAGCAAAAATGCACAGCAGGCAATACAAACAGCAAGTTTGGGAAAACCCGTTTATGACAATGTTTATGAAAGTCATGGAAGCTGGTTATTTGAAAAAAATAGCATTGCCTCGATTAGCCAAATGGAAATGATTGCTCCACAAGACGGGCTACTCTACAAAGGCGCATTGTATTCGCGCGATAATAACAAGGCAGAATGGCGTTTTCGTCAACAAATAAAACAGTTTAAATTAAATTTAGGTGATTCAAAACTGCAAAGCAGCCCTATAGAAATGATAGCCAATAATGATCGTTACTGGAAACTTGACCTCGCAAACGAAGGGCGCTTTAGCCAAGATCAGTTCCCTGAAATCCGTGTTAGCTGGACAGCAAAACAAGTAATTTTTATGGCTCAGGGTAAAAGCCCTTTCGAGTTGGCTTTTGGAAACCCTTCAATAAAACCCGCACACAATAACGATCTTAATAGTCTGATTCAAAGCCTCAAGCAGACAGACTCAAATATTGACAAGGTAAAGCTCGAACAAATTACAAACAGCGGAATTGATTTCAAAACCAAAACCCATTTTCCCTGGAAGAAAATCATACTCTGGCTGGTGTTAATAATTGGAACACTGCTAATGGCATTTATGGCATTTCGGCTTTATCAGCAAATAAATGAAGAACAATAACTACATTACTCTTTGATCGAACCACACTGATGCTAAAAACTGGGGGGGGTGCCATGTACAACTAAAGCTTGCTAAATAACTAAAAATACAGTCAATAACAGGCAAGCTATTGACTGATTATTTAAGTGATACAAGTTAAAACTTACAATCAACACATCAGACAAATGTTGATTCTTTTATAAATAAAAAGCCCCTGATGAAATCAACACCAGAGGCTTATTTTCTCACGTTAAAGCTTTTTTATTTACCTTCTGGATCACTCCAATAAACTGATTCAAGCCGTTGAACATTTCGTTGTCCTATTTCACTACTTTTCTTGCCAACACGAATATCAACATTATGTTCACAGTGACCATCACTACAGTCAAGTTCATTAAATACACCCTGTGGAGTACCGGGTATTTCGCTGGCAGCAATCGTTTCAAAGACATCATTATCGGTAATTCCTTCGACAGGATCTACATCAAAACTTGCTTCACCTGTAAGCATATCAAGTGCATAAAAACGTCCCTGAGTTGCTGGAGATTCACAAATATTACTACCAACATTTAACGTCTTTGGAACCAGTGTAGTAAATAATAGTGAGCCTTCAAAAGATATCGAAGGAGCCAGAACCTTTTCACCTGTATCAGAGAATGCAACATACCAACCTCGTTTACCGGCTACTTGAGTGATTTTCTTACCTTCGAAATCAGAACTTTTAGTGAGTGTCTTGGTAATGTTATCGGTACCTGTTGCTGTAATCTCAATTCTTTCAAGATCTGTTTTTGTTACCTTGACAAAACTATCTGATATTCTCGCATAGGGCGACTCATCAAAAAACATAAACATATGATCATCAATCTTATCATTCATGGGGTGCGCACGAAGACCACTACCCACTGATATTGAAAATACACGCTTACCTTTGTTTCGTAATAATGCGACATCTGGTGAATTATAGAATTTACGTGCATTTGCACCACTTCCACCCAATGCGGCAATTTTTGTCAATTCTGAATCAGACCCTAAAGCCTCATCAAGATCTATGCGCCAGACATTACCTCCGGTATCTGCAAAGTAAATACGATCCAGAAAACCATTGCGGTTAACATCAATAATCTTCGCTCCTCCAGGTATTGCATGATTAACAGATGTACCAATATCAGATCGCATATTCCAGAGTAAATCACCATTACTTGCATCAACTATATATACGTCATCACCCATACTGGAAGTCACGTCTGTTGTTACACTAGCTGGGTCATATGTCACACCTTTACCATAATCTGATGCAGGATCATTACCACCTGTGAAAATAACAGCGACTTTTTCATCATTACCATCTTTAACCTTGGCTAGATAAGGTGCTGACCAGCTTTGGCCCAAACGGGAGAAACCGGGTGTATTTTCATCAATCCGCCATAATAGCTTAGGTGCACTAATACTACTTATGTCTAATGCATAATATGCATGACCACCACGACGAAGACCAAAGAACAAATAGGTGTGACCATCTTCCTTATAATAACTGATCGATCCATCTATACCGTAACGATGTTCACCACTGCCTTTAAATTGAGCTTGTATGTTTTTAAACAATTTCTTTGGCATAAAGGCAAACTGCTCTTCACCTGTTTCCGTATCAAAGGCATGTAAATAGCCTTCATTTGTTCCCGCAAAAATATACTGTTTATTGCCACCATAATTAATAACAACTGGCTCAGAATGAAGCATATCTCCCATGTGTTTACGTGCTGCACCTGTGGGTGGGTTTGTGTCCGGGTCATAACTGCCACCAGCCCAACCACGGATAAAGTTAATCAATTTTTTTCGATGATTTACAGCTTCTACGTTATTTAATTCCAGCTCTTCCGCATCAAACAACATTTCAGATGTTATATTGGCATTACCAATTTTCAACTGATTAGCAGCCGCTGAAAGGTTATTTGAAACGACATCAGTATAAATATTACGTATCGCTGGGTTAACTAATAAACTAGCTGTGCCGCCACCTTCAACATCGGGACCATCGAATGTATCACTTTGAGACCATTCATCCCAGGCAGTGTCAAGGAAAACACCCAGTTCATCCATGGCATTAATATAACCATTACCATCAGGACTACCTGCTTTAGTTACCTTGCCACGTATAAAGCGGTGACCATCATCATCTTTTAGCCTAAACTTCTTGAGATTACCCGACCAAAGCGAACCACCGTTTTTATCAAATACCGGAATATATATATCATCTTCATGTTCCAGTCCGCTTTTAACATTCACGCTATAACCCGGTGAAGCTTGTGAGCGCGCCTCTTTAGCAATATCATTTAAGGTATCTTGGAATGCCTGAGCCAACTCTTCTTCATTGGTGGCGGAGAAATAACCTTCTTTTGCCGAAGTATTAGGATCATCCTCAAGCGTCACCAGACTTTTCAAGTAATCCTCTGCAGGCTGGGTAATACCTTCCGAGAAACCAATAACATGCGTTTCAATGACCTGTTTATTATTAACTGACGTTGACTGGTCATGATCAGAAAGCCATTCCGTTAACTCAGGGCCACAACGGCCACTTTTAAACCCGTTAGGACTACCAACACAGGTATTGTTGCCTTTCATATTTTTTATTTTGCTTTCAGAACGAGCAACTTTGTTTATTCCGCCGCCATCATCTGCATCTCCAGCATATTCAGGCTTACCATCCGACATTAAAACAATATTATTACTCTGACATTCTGCAATTATTGGCGTGACATATTTAGGTGTTGGAGGTGCAGGTGGTGTTTCATCGAGAGGACGACAATACCTAAATTTACAATACTCAACAGTATATGTAGGTGAGCCATCTGGACTCCAGTAACCAGAAGAACCGCCAGAACAACCCGTAGCATTTCCAAGCTCATCCGTTCCTGTACATGTTTCTGGGACTGGTGGAATCCATTCATGTCCACCCCACTGTTCAGTGCCACAGCTATGTTTAGCGGGCGAACGCCTACAGTTATCTTTAGAACCTTCATCAAGTCTATCCGGAGGAATTGTTGCAGGGCAATTATGTGAACCATTACCGTTAAGCCAGTCAGTTTTATCATTCTCCCACGGAGTATCATACTTCGTGGTCCAACGTGGAGTTCCACCACACTCACTCACTCTGGTACTACCAAGATATCTAAGTGGTTCTATATTTTCAGGGTTCGGATCCGGTACATAGGTAGCAGGTTGCGCAGAATAGGCGTTGTTGGCATTTCCTTTACCCCAATAAAGTTTTTCACCTCGATAATAAAGTGCTGCTTCATAAAGTGCGTCTACAATCGGAGTAATACCAACTGGTTGCCAGTCATCAGCGATTTCACTAATAAAAGTTCTAACCGTGACAGTTTCATTGGGTTCTGGGATATTACGGAGATGCCACACAGGTGCTCCATCCACCATCAAGGAATGCTCAACAATAGGCCGAGCCAGTTCATTCAATGGCTTAACCGGAAATTTCACACCATTGGCAGCATTCCTAGAACTACCTGCACTACCATAATTCATAATGCCTACGCTTAGATTAGAAGGTGCATCTTTTAATACTGTTTTAAGAGCACTTTGCATAACCTGCATACGTGTTTTTAAACCGCTTGTTTTATATTTAATCGTTAACTTTGGCGCTTTATCGTGCTCTCCATCATAGGCATTTGCAGATCTATCACCAGAACCTGTAATGACAAATACCATAGAGTTGCCTTCTTCCCAATTCTCCCTGTCCACGGCAAGTTGTACCAGTGATTTCAGATCTTCAGATGTTTGTTTATCACCTCTTTCATTGACATGATTCCAGCCAGCAACTCCTCCCCATGAAACCTTATCTGAATGTAAAGATCTATTCCTGATATTTCTAACTGCATTATGCTCAAATTTTGGAGGGTTACCATGATCCTGAATCTGGATTTCCAAATCTGTATTTACTGAACTTCTATCTATTGCATCCCTATCAGAGGTGAATTGGATATGAGCTTCTGTTATCTCGCTATCTTTCGGAATTTCTATATTCTGGAAACGCAAACCAATTCTTTGCTTATATTTAGCATCTCTAAGCCTACCATCATTTTTCCTATCCTTAACTAAACCAAGGTCACTACTATTTGTATAGGTCTTTCTTTGGTTCCAGCTGCCTTCATCTTTTTCCTCAGCATCATCTTTTCCTTGAATAATACTATAAGACACTATGACCTCTTCATCCTCTGAACTGGTTCCAGGCACCTCTTCAGTCATACTACCGGAATTATCCATGATAAATAATACGTTACTATTGACCCTGCTCTCAGTGAAAAATACTTCTGTATCATCTGCCTGTGCTGATGCAAAAGCACTAACGAGTAGTAAACCCTGTAAAAATCTGGGCATAAATTGATTTTGTTTAATTTTAGTATTCATAGTTGACATATTTCCAAACTTTATTTTTATGATTTACTTCACGGATATTCTTTAAAAACTGACTGAGCTAATTATAAGATACTGCCTTTACTTCCAGATTTTGGTACCATTTTTCCTGCGCCTCGAAAGTGCCTATCTCTAGCATGAGAGTCACGTGAATTAATCTGAAAATCGTACAGGTCACATTCAGTCGTTGCGCCAGATCCAATACTTGTGGCTATACCGGCTCTCTCACACTCAAATTTCTGACCCATATCATTGATAATTTCAACAATACCTTGACTTTGCAAGAGTGAATTATCAAACTTAAACTGATTCGTACCGGGAACATTTGGTGTAAAACCAACTCCTGTCGACATTGCTTGCGACAATCTATTTGTTTTGGAAAACTGGTTCAAACGGTATTCAGATTTTTGAAATAACAGCATGCGTTGTTGTTCATTACCTGCCATCAACATATCCTGAATGGATACTTTACTGGCAGAAACACCCACGACCGTCATCAACACCATAAACACCAATGTCGTAAACAAGGTTGCACCCTGTTGTTTTTTAGGGCCTAAAAGGAGGTTTTTATTGCGTATATCTTGTCTCATAATAATGATCCCTTATTATAATTAGCCAAATTGATGGTGGTTCTGTAGACCTTGTATAAACGTCTAGAATCACTAATGGTATAATTAGAGCTTTGCAGTACTCGATATGTTTTTCCACTGCTTTGTTTCAAAATATTATCTTCTGCTGATTGCACCAGTAATCCGACTTGAACACTACTGACCAAAGGCCATTCTTCATCATTTTCAATCAGATTAGCTCTTTTATAGATAGTCGTACCATCATTTTGCTGAACACCGTAAAGAAACTGCATCGCGACAATATTATCTACTAAAGGTTGACTACCACCTCTACTGCCATCGCAAAAAAGTGTATTACTTCTACTGCCTCCACCTAATCTAAAAGTGCTATACATATAACCTTTTGTAGAGCTATTTAGCGTTCCAGGTACATCATCAGCACTACAAGAAACAGTTCGTTCATCGCGGTCTGCCCCCCCACCTGTACAATCTGCAAAAAGCTTAGCATCCGGATTCTGCTGTGCGACATTCGGGCAAGAATCGTTTCCATCCAGACAAGGATTATCAGTAAGTGCAACAATAGTCAAAACATCACGTCTGAAACGGTCTCTAGTAGCACTAGAAAGCCTTGGTGTGAGCACATCTCTTCTCAAACCTCCTTGGCATAAGGGATTTGGCAAATTGCCATCCTCACGGGTATAGAAGGCCTTATTATTTTCAATCACTTTTCCATGAATTGAAGGATAACCTGCATGTGAAATTGTCTGGCGCATTATTGCAAGTGCTGCGCGTGCATCACCATCCATTTGACTGATAGCCCTTCTGGTGCGATCAGATTCTTTTGTTCCAACAAAACTGGTAATAACGCCGGCTAGTAAAAACAAACCTACTACCATTGCAATCAGTAACTCAACCAACGATAGACCTTTCTGAGTACGTTTAGCACTTTCAAAATCATATTTGATTGTTTTCTTTTTATGTATCTTTTTATTATTCATGGTTACTTTTTAAATTAATTAAGGGACTCTTGAAGGTCTTACACAGGCCGTTAAGGTTTGGGATCGAGTATTGTTATCTCCAGTTTGATTTTGATGTAGATTTCTTTCACCCCAACTAATATCTACTCTATACTGTGCATCAGTATAGTTAATACCTGCCATGACACAGTTTGCAGGAGTCTGTTCTACCAACAGATTACCATTGAGAAGTTCATGCCTGATACCAGCTTCGCGATTCTGAATGCCACATAGTATCTCTTTAACATCGTACCTGGCCTTCTGTTGTGGATTACATGAATCCCGATAACACCGCCGTACTGATGATGCACAAGTAATATCATTTTGATAAAATCCCTCTGCCGGATTTGATGCATTTTCTGGATTAGCACGCATACGATCTGTTAAATCATGCATTAACGCACTCGCAACTGTGCGAGCATGTGCATTTGCAGTGCCTTTTACAGCAGCCATCTGCAGGCCACCCAGGCCAAGCATACCCACGCTTAACACCAGTAAACTAACTAGCACTTCAATGAGTGAGAACCCATGTTGTATTTTTTTTGATTTAAACATGCGATAAATTCTATTATTTTTAATATTCTTAAAAGCTATCTGTAATGAGGGGTAAATCGTTATTTCTATGTACTAACATCGTCCTAACAGACGCATTACAGCTAATTATTTTTATAATGACTCAGAGATTACCGCATTTCTGACAAACATCAACCTTTATCAGAAACTATCAGATAGATGGTAGATAGCGACATTTTATCGTTAATAGTGCGAATAACTCGCACTGAAAAAAAATACTGGGTAGAGTTTTCACAGTCAGACTTCATTTTTCACTGATAATTCTATACAAGACCCGAATAATTTTTATTAATTAGTTAGTGTCCAGAAACAGGTCTTTTTGAGAATGTCTTAGGTGCGTAAGATTGGAACGCTGTGAAAGTATTCTGGGTCAAAAGAAAATTCTAGCCATTTTATGAGTTCCACGAATACCTCCACAGCCTCATGGCACCCCCCCCACTTTTTAGTATCAGCGGTCAATAGCTTATCGAGAACTGATCACAGCTCTCGATAAGCCCTCCTAAAACTCTGTGCCTAACAATTCACTTTTAAGGCTTCCCTGAGCTGGCCTTTTAGATAACCAGATACCAAATAAAGCTTTCTTTAAAGCCAAACCTTTAACAACCGTCATACCTTTGCCATTCTTGACAACTTGCGTGCCACCAGCTGGCGTGTAAATAAGATCGAAGACATCACCTTTTGCAATCTTCCCCGTGAAAGCCGCTTTTATTAACTGGTCTATCTGTGGCTGGATTGGAGCAGTATTGCCCCCCGTAGAATTTGCAAAACCTTTTTTGAGGGCTTGTTTCATTTTCTCGGCACTGGCAAACCCAGAAACTATCTTCATACGAATTGCCATTGGCTCATTAGACGCCATTATTTTGTTCGCATCTTTATTCTTTTTTTGTAAATACAGACCTGCGTGATAAACCGAAATTATGAATTTTATCCGCGTACCAGCACCATTCAGAACCAGTTGTTTACCACCTGCGCTTAATACATTTGGAATACCTGTCAATGCCGAAACCGGAAGAGAGATAAAGAAAAGAGCCAAAGAAAATAATGAAATTTGTAATAAGCGCATAGAAAAACTCCTGAGATGAATGGTAGCCTCAAGTATAGACCATAAACTATAAATGGTTAAAATCTTTAGCTTACATGCAGCTCTTGTAGCATTGCTATATCTACAAAGTTATGATGAGTCGAATCACCTTCTAGTACTTTGAAAGGTGAGTCTGGTTCTCCATATTGATCCAGCACTAGCGCTGCTCCACTGAAATCATCATCCTGGGTATAGCCATTCACCGTTATCAGCGTTTTTAAGTCTGCGGCTAATGAGGACTTGATACCATTGAGTGAGTCCTCGAATGCCAAACAGACATCAGGTGATACATTCATTTGTTGCATCGCCCAGTTGTAAATATCTGGTGCTGGCTTTTTTGCTGGCACGATATCACCCGCCGCAATCACCTCAAACCAGTCAATGGACTCTTTTCCGAGAGTGGCTGAGAGCAAGTAAGTTACGTTAGCTGGTGTGGTGGTGGTTGATATTGCCAACCGTAGACCTGCATCCCTGGCTTCTTGAATCAATCTCTCAACACCGGGACGCAAGGGAATCGCACCTGACTGTAATAATTCCAGATAAAAGTGTGTTTTACGTTTGTGAAGTTTGGCTGCAAATTCTGTAATTTCTTCATCAAGCTCAAAGTCTTTCAGAAATTCCTCAACGTAAAGTCGAATACGCTCCTTGCCACCCGTTACTTGAAGTAACTCACCATAAAGTTCTACGCTCCAATTCCAGTCCAGTCCTGCCTCTGCAAATGCCTGATTAAAGGCAACCCTATGACCATCTCTCTCGGTATCGGCTAATGTGCCATCTACATCAAAGATTAATACTTCCAGTTTACTCATATTTTAATCTCTCATATTTTTTACAAAAAAAAGCCATCACTTTAAAGTGATGGCTCTTAACAAAACGGATAAACAAATATTTAACGTTTTGAGAACTGTGTCGCTCTACGTGCTTTGTGAAGACCAACTTTCTTTCTCTCCACTTTTCTAGCATCACGAGTCAAAAAGCCCGCTTTTTTCAATGTGCCACGCAAGCTTTCATCGTACTTAAGTAAAGCACGCGCAATACCTAAACGAATCGCTCCCGCCTGGCCGCTATCACCACCACCTTTTACCGTTACCTTGAAATCAAAATCATTATCCATTTCAGTAGTAGTCAGTGGTTGCTTTAAAATCATGTGGGCTGTTTCACGACCAAAATATTCCTCAAGAGGTAATTTATTGATCACAATTTTGCCAGTGCCTTTGCTCATGAAAACACGAGCTGATGAAGATTTGCGTCTTCCTGTTCCGTAATATTGTGTAGTAGCCATTTTAAATCTCTAATGCTAAAGGTTGTTGAGCATGATGGTTATGTTCTGGTCCAGCGTAAACTTTTAGTTTTCTGTACATTTCACGTCCCAGAGAATTTTTTGGTAGCATGCCTTTTACTGCAAGCTCAATTATCCGCTCTGGTGCTTTCTGATTCAACTTCTCAAAAGAAATTGATTTTAAATTACCGACATACCCAGTGTGCTTATAGTATATCTTGTCTTTTGCCTTCTTACCCGTTACCCGAATTTTTTCAGCATTTACAATGACGATATAATCACCTGTGTCTACATGTGGTGTATAAATTGGCTTATGCTTTCCACGTAAACGTAAAGCAACTTCACTGGCTAGACGCCCAAGAGTTTTACCCTCGGCATCCACAACATACCAATCACGTTTTACTTCAGCAGGTTTCGCACTGACTGTTATTCCCATTTCAATTCTCCGGAAATGAAGGTCTATATAAAATTAGCAATACTGACAATCAATATAATTATAAGCTATTGCATTAAATTCATTGTGAATCACCACTGCCCTCAACTAGCAGTCGAATTCAAAGAACGGGGCATTTTATGAGAATACCATGCAGTATTCAAGCAGTAGTTTTATTTAAATACGACTTTTTTGCGAATATATTAAAGAATCGCTGAATAACTGAGGTGAATCAGAGGTTCATTAGGTTTGAGACAAAAAAAAACGGCTCAATTTGAGCCGTTAAAATACCACCAAAGGAGGATGGAGGAGTACTCAGCTCTATCGAACTGAATATGGTTATATAATAATACTCTAATTTACTAATGTCAAAATTTATTTCCTGATAAATAGAAAAATATATTTATTCACCCACCTAATAATTTATTATAAGGTCATAAAACTTTCCTGTATCTAAACCTATATTATTCACGTTCCTATACTAAACTTATCAACATAAGATAACCTACCAAGGAAATATTAGTGCTTAATAATATGCGCAACTGGATTTGGCAAATCATTGTTGACTGGCTCAACGATATTCCCAAAGGAAATCAAAACATGCAGGCAATTAATAACTTTGATCACATGTTACGAGATCTACGCCCTGCTGATGTTATTTTGTTCGAGGGTCGCTCCCGAGTAAGTGAAGTTATTAAAATTATTACTTTATCACCCTGGACGCATGCCGCAATT
>Ga0209633_10000858_pt1 | contig 33441 bp, 30 predicted proteins | sample Cruoilmetagenom1_FD_187290 | JGI IMG/M metagenome (GOLD analysis project Ga0209633, IMG submission 187290) | Oil polluted marine microbial communities from Coal Oil Point, Santa Barbara, California, USA - Sample 1 (SPAdes) (version 2) | ecosystem: Environmental > Aquatic > Marine > Oil seeps ... | reverse complement strand
ATTAGTGCCCTTTCATACTATAGAAATAAAAATTTTATTCCATTTTTTCCTTAATTACTTTTTCAGTATTAACAAGGTTAAGTCCATCATACTTGATTAAAAAAACTCCTTTATTTTCAAATCCTTTACCCTGTTTTTTAATATACAGAAATTTACTAGATAGCCTTTCGGAAATACCACCATCAAAAGCATTTTCAACATCAGTATAGGTTGCTAAGCGCAGCAGTGCATCGTAGGTAATGTCAAATCCTTTAAAAGCATATTCTGACGGCTCAGCATGATTTACAGATTTATATTTTCGTAAGAACTTTTCTACTTCATAATTTTCATAATCTACAAAATTAGCGGTTGGGTAATGAAAATTAACCCTTGCTAAAAAATTATTGTCAGTTTTTTCAAAATTTTCTCCACGGTTTAAACAAAATAACGTAATATTAAACTCTTCCGGTAACACTCCAAGGGCATTTACTACATTGGCTGTCAAGCCTTTTTCGTCTTCATCAGTTATTAAAACAATCCAGTTTTCTTTATCCTCTGCAATGGCCGTTTTAAATAAATCAGATTTTATATACCCTTTTTCCTTTTCCGGTTTTAACACCTCTACTTTCTGAATAGAATCCAGCAAATTAAGTTTGGTAACTAATTCACTAATTTTTGACTCATTCTCTTCTTTATCATCAGCAATTACAACTATATGTTGTTTATTATAATTACTCTCCATATAATTTAAAACTTTGGCGGCCAATAAATCATCTGAAGGCACCTCTTTTATTACACTTTTAGACGCAAAGACTGCATGATCTTTGGAGGATGCCGGTGAAATAATTGCTACAGAATCTAATCTCAAATTTTGAGATACAAACTTTACATTATTCAAAAACATTGGTCCTATAATAGCATCAATATCATTAAAACTATTCATTCGTAATATATTTGATAAAGTGCTCGGGTTGTTTTGTGTGTCAAATACTTTTACAGATACTGATACTCCTTGTTTTTTAACCGAATCTAAGGCCATCAGTGCGCCTAAATAAAAGTCGGTTACTCTATCCAAAGTTTTATTTTTTTCAAAATCCAAGCTGCTTTTTCTGCCCGTAAATGGTAGCATCATTGCAATTTTTAATTGTGTGTCAGCCGGAATATTTGCTACAAAAACACTCGTGTTCTCCTCAAAAGGCCCCAAGGGTATTTTAATGAGTGCCCCTTCATTCACACCATCTTTTAATTCAGGATTGAGCTCTATTAATTGTTCTTGAGAAATTTTAAATTGTTGACCTAAACTAAAAAGAGTTTCATTTTTCTCTATTTTGTGTGTGACAAATTCTTCATCTTCGTCAGGTATTTCATTCGTGTTAGGCACTTTGATAATTTGTGCCATTTTTAATCCGTTCTCCTTTATTTCAGGATTAAGTTCTTCTAGTCTTTCAATGGAAATGCCATACCGCCTAGAGATCTTATATTTCGTTTCCCTTGGTTTAACAATATAAAGTTTAGTATCTGTCAGTGCAACTTCAGAAGGAGCAAGTTTAAATCCTTCTTTTACAGGAATTTTTATAACTTCTCCTGCTTTTAGGCCACCTATTCTAAGTGATAAATTGTGCTTTCTTAGTATTCGCTTAGGAACTCCAAACTTTTTCTTCAATCTATAAAAGTTTTCTTTGGGCAACACTTTATGATATAAAAACCCGTCTTTGACATAATCACCTTCTATTTCTTTATTCAGTTCGGGTTTATAATTTTTGTTGGGTACAATGATCAGCTGATTTTCTGAAATTCCGTTTTTCAAATCTGGATTCAACTGCAACAAGCTATAAGGAGTTATTGCGAATTTCACAGAGATAGTCTGTATTGTTTCACCCTTTTGCGCCTGGTATGTGGTATATTTTTTTTCTTGCGAAAAAATTGAAAATGTTACAAAAAAGAGTAACAATACACTTATTTTTATTTTATTCATTCTCTAATTTTATTTATCAATGAATGTTATTCCCATTCAATGGTCGCTGGTGGTTTTGAGCTGATGTCATATACAACCCTATTCACACCTCTTACTCCATTTATAATTTTATTTGATGTCTCTTGCAAAAACTCATAGGGTAAATTCACCCAATCAGCTGTCATTCCGTCAGTAGATGATACTGCGCGTAAAACCACTGCTTTTTCATAGGTACGTTCATCACCCATAACGCCTACTGAATTTACAGGCAATAGCATTGCACCGGCTTGCCAAACATCATTATATAAATTCCATTTTTTTAATCCATTTATAAAAATGGCGTCCACTTCTTGTAACATCTGAACTTTTTCTCCGGTAATATCACCCAAAATTCGAATTGCCAAACCAGGTCCGGGAAAAGGGTGTCTGCCTAACAACTCATCATCAATCTTTAAAGACCTACCCACTCTTCTTACTTCATCTTTAAACAACATGCGTAAGGGCTCCACAATTTTTAACTTCATAAAATCGGGTAAACCGCCTACATTATGGTGCGATTTAATGGTTACCGAAGGGCCTTTCACAGAAACCGATTCAATAACGTCAGGATATATTGTGCCTTGTGCCAACCATTTCACATCACTTATGTGGTGTGCTTCATCATCAAAAACTTCAATGAACGCTTTGCCGATTGCCTTCCGTTTTTGTTCAGGATCACCAATTCCTTTTAGCTCAGACAAAAAACGTGCCGAAGCATCAACACCTTTTACGTTAAGTCCCATATGTTGATACTGATCTAAGACATTTTGGAACTCATTTTTTCTTAGCAATCCATTATTAACAAATATACAATATAAATTTTTTCCTATGGCTTTATGTAATAAAATCGCAGCTACGGTTGAGTCAACACCTCCAGAGAGTCCCAACACTACTTTATCATCACCTAGCTGCTCTTTTAACTCTGAAACTTTTGTTTCTACAAATGAATTTGGAGTCCAGTTTTGTGCTACATTGGCAATATTGACTAAAAAATTATGAAGCAATTGTTTACCATCTTTAGTATGATATACTTCGGGATGAAATTGAATGGCATACGAATCTTCATTTTCAATTTTAAACGCAGCATTTTCAACATCTTTAGTACTTGCTATTCTTTTAAAATTTTCAGGAAGTTCAACAATAGTATCTCCATGGCTCATCCATACCTGAGAGCCTTCATTGATACGGTCAAATAGATGACTTTCATTATTGATATAAGATAAATTTGCCCTACCATATTCCCGAACCTTAGAAGGTTCAACTTTACCACCATACTTATGTACCAGATACTGTGCGCCATAACAAATACCCAGTAAAGGAATATTTCCCTTAATATCTTTTAAGTCTGGATGGGGAGCTTCGTCGGCATATACCGAAAAAGGGCTACCCGATAAAATGATCGCTTCGAATTCTTCAAACGATGGGTGGTGATTATAAGGAAAAATTTCACAAAAAATATTGAGCTCCCGAACTCTGCGGGCTATTAATTGTGTGTATTGCGAACCGAAATCTAATATTAATACTTTTTGTTGCATTCGCAAAAGTAAACTTAATTCATAAAACTTAAAATGGTTTTACTAAAATATTTAGTAATTTGTGAGAGAAATAATTTTAATGATTATGCAAAAAATACTTTTCTTCAGTGTTGTCTTTATACTTGGAATAACCTTTGGATGGAGTCAAAGTCAAATGTATCAAAAAAACAAAGCTGACAAAATAAAGCAGGGCTCTGTTTTTACCAAAATAATAAATAGAGAATTACCTGCAACTATTATCTATGAAGACAGTGATATCCTTGCTTTTGTCCCATTAAGATCTCAAGCTCCTATACATTTATTAATCGTTCCTAAAAAAGAAATTCATACTATTAATGATGTTACTGAAGAGGATACTTTATTACTTGGGAAATTATTTTTGGTTGCAAAAAAATTAGCAAAAGAAAAAGGGATTTCCGAAACAGGCTATCGCCTTTCGATGAATATAAATGAAGATGCCGGGCAATCAGTTTTTCATTTGCATATGCATCTATTGGGAGGCCACAAATTAGGTCCAATGGTCAATCAGAAAAATTAATTCATATAATATGATGTAAAGTTTTTAACTTAGCCATAATTCACATAACTCAATCTCATATAAATTATGAAGTACTCTAAACTAACCTTATTATTTATACTATTCAATTTTTTAACAATACCCTACTTTTTTGGCCAGGAAAATAAGTCTTATCAAGGTGATGGCCCATATCAACAACTAATTATTAGAGGTGTTACTTTAATTAATGGTAATGGAGCTCCTCCTGTAAGTCCTGTAGATATTGTTGTGGAGCATAATATCATAAAAGATATTAAAGTTGTTGGCTACCCTGGTGTTGAAATAGATCCTAAAAAACGTCCGCAACTAAAACAAGGAGGTAAAGAGCTAGATGCTGAAGGTATGTTTTTATTGCCAGGCTTTATAGATATGCACGGTCATATTGGAGGTGAAGCACAAGGTGCTGATGCTGAATATGTATTTAAATTATGGATGGGACACGGTATTACAACAGTAAGGGAGCCAAGTGGAAGAGGTATCGATTATACATTAAACCTGAAAAAATTAAGTGCATCTAATAAAATCATTGCACCAAGAATAATATCCTATACAGGCTTTGGGCAAGTTAGCAGCACTTTTAATCCGTTGAACGATGCTCCGATAAATACTCCTGAAATGGCAAGACAATGGGTTCGCGCGAATGCTAAAAAAGGAGCCGATGGTATTAAATTCTTTGGGGCAGAACCTGAAATTATGAAAGCGGCCTTAGATGAAAACAAAAAACTTGGATTAGGTTCCGCGTGTCATCATGCACAGATGAGTGTTGCCAGATGGAATGTATTACATTCGGCCAGAGCGGGCTTAACAACAATGGAACATTGGTATGGTTTGCCTGAAGCATTGTTTGAAGATAAAACAGTACAGCATTATCCGTTAAATTATAACTACAATAATGAACAACATCGTTTCGAAGAAGCGGGAAAATTGTGGCAGCAAGCTGCTAAACCGTATTCGCAACATTGGAATAATGTAATGAATGAATTGTTAGAACTGGATTTTACAATAGATCCAACTTTTAATATTTATGAAGCCAGCAGAGACTTACAAAGAGCACGAAGAGCAGAATGGCATGACGAATATACATTACCATCTTTGTGGAAATTCTATCAGCCCAGTAAAATTTCTCATGGTTCATATTGGCATTATTGGGGGACAGAGCAGGAAATTGCATGGAAAAAGAATTATCAACTCTGGATGACTTTTGTCAATGAGTATAAGAACAGAGGTGGCAGAGTTACTGCAGGCTCTGATTCCGGTTTTATTTTTCAGCTATACGGCTTCGCTTATATCCGAGAATTAGAATTACTAAGAGAAGCTGGATTTCACCCATTAGAAGTCATTAGATCGGCAACGTTGAATGGAGCTGAATCCCTAAAAATGGAATCCAAAATTGGTTCGGTTCAAATTGGAAAGTATGCTGATTTTGTAATTGTTGAAGAAAATCCTCTGGAAAATTTAAAAGTCCTATACGGTACCGGTGCTATTAAACTTACCAGCAATAATGAAGTAGTGAGGGTTGGGGGTGTAAAATATACCATAAAAGATGGTATTATTTATGATGCCAAACGATTATTGGTTGATGTAAAACAACTCGTTAAAGAAGCTAAAGAGAGGGAAGATTATAAAATTTTGCAGCCTGGGATTAAAAATTAGTATGTGATTATTATAATCGGTTTTGTGTAACATCCGAAATTATTCAACATGAAAAATAAATTCCAGCTAATTCTAAGAATACTAATAGCCATTATTTTAGTTCAAACCCTTCGCTATAAATTCACGGCTCATCCTGATAGTGTTTATATTTTTAGTAAAGTAGGTTTAGAACCTTACGGCAGAATTGCCATTGGCGTTTTTGAACTCATTGCAGCAATACTAATTTTGATACCAAGAACTATTTGGTTAGGTGCTTTACTGACCTTAGGTATCATATCAGGTGCCATATTCATGCATGTAACCGACTTGGGCATTGAAATAAATAAAGATGGAGGTACATTATTTTACATGGCAGTTGGAGTTTTTATCTTATCTCTGATAGTTTTGTGGATTAACAGAAAAAGCGTACCATTTATTGGTAAAAACCTGTAAATTATTAATTTTTAAAGGTTTATGTTTAGTTATAGGTTATATTTGGACTTATTAAGTTATTATTCGAATAACTAAATTGCTATATTTCTATTTACATATTATCTATCTCTATTAACAAATGTTAATCTTGTTAGGTAGTTTTTAAATTATTAACATGAGTATTTATACTCCCTAAATTGCTATGAAAATGTTAACAGATTTAAGAAAAAAAATTGATGAAAATACTAAGGTTATAGACTTAGCTATTTCAAAATATTTTGCAAATCGTCTTGGCGTAAAAGATGTAAAAACAATTAATGCCCTAGGTATTAATGGTGATTTGACCTTTACTCAAAAGGTTAATATTTTTTGTGATATTATGCCAATCACAAAAATTGATAAGGCAAAACTTAAGGTCTATACAAAGATCAATAATGAAATAGTTCTTAATAATGATGTTTTGACCTATGACCAATATTTTTCAAATTTAAACTGTTACCACCCTTTTCTTTTTAACACCTACTTAAAAAGTGAAGACATGGTATCCATTCAAGAAAAACTTACATTCGCCATTCATCAATTAATTGATGATGTAGTAAAGCTAACTGACACGTATATTAAGAAACCTAAAGTTTATTATAATAAAAATGTAGGTATTACTCTACCCGAATAGTATCTTAGCAATATTATTTTAAATTTAGTACGAATGAAACCTATTAGAACAGCCGTAATGGCTGTTATTGTAAATGAGTATGATCAGGTTTTGATTGGGTCTTCACCTCGTGACGGAGGTTTTAAATTCCCGCAAGGAGGATTAGAACCAAATGAAGATGTTATAACAGGAATTAAACGAGAATTAAAAGAAGAACTAGGTGTACTAATCACAGATGCCGATATTATGTATGTTAGCAATAAAAAGGTTCGATATTACTATCCTCCGGAAGACCCATATTATATCTTTAGTGCGCAAGAATTATCTGTAGTAAAAGTAAGACATAATTCTCATACGAACTTGATTCCTCAGGATGATGAATTCGATGAGTTACATTGGATATCTCCTTCAGATCTTCACAAATACAATACTAATTTTAGAAATCGAGCTTACGAACAAGCCCTAAAAATTTGTGGATTGCTTTAAATTCTGATAAAAATTGGTATTTTTAAGAAAATTATAGGCATGAAAATTTCAATCCACCTAGTCACCTTTATCCTCATTTCTTCTCTGCAGCCGACTTATTCGCAAACCAGTAAAAAATCAGATAGTCTTTTAAAGGTTTACAATAAACAACCGGATGATACTACAAAAGTTAATATTTTGAGGGATTTGTATGCAATAGCATTATACAATAACATTAATGACGCAAAAAAATACGCCTATGAACAATTAAAACTTTCGCAAAAGTTAAATTATAAAAAGGGAATAGGTTATGCCTATTATAACATTGGAACCTATAATAGAAATGTTGACCAGGGAGATTCCGCCAAATCATACTATAAAAAGGCACTTGAAATTTTCGGAACAATCAATGACAGAAAAGGCGAATTCCAGACTAGTCATGCTTTGGCTACTCAAGAAAATTACGAGGGCAATTACGACGAGGCCATTAAAATAGCGAATAAAAATATTAAAGGTAGGTTAGCCGTTAATGACTCTGCCAGATTAGCCGGAGTGTATATTTTTAGGGCCATGGTATATCAAAATAAAGGAAGCTTTAAAATAGCCTATGACGATATTTTAGCGGCCTTAGCGATTTATGAAAAAATTGATGAGCCGCTTTGGAAAGCAGATGCACTAAATACATTGCTGGCCTTAGAATGGACCTTTAAAAATTATGAGAAAGCCATAGAGCATGGTAAAGAGGCATTGAAAATATATAAAAAGCATGACGATAAAGTATTTCAGGCAACATGTTCAAATGGCATAGGTCAAGTTTATTTTGATCTGAAGGATTATGAAAATTCTGAAAAATACCTTTTAGAAAGTATTGCATTATCCAAAGAGATGCAACTACTTGCCATGGAAGGATCAGCAACGAGAAATTTAGGAGGTGTTTATATAGCTCAAAATAAATATGAAAAAGGTATTAAATATCTACAAGCAGCTATTAAAATTCACCGAGAGACAGATCGTCCGGTTGAGCTTTTATCCACCCTTAGTGCAGCAGGTGTAGCCAATAACACCATGAACCTTCCTGAAAAAGCACTTGTGTATTTTAACCAGGGAGCTCAACTTTTTGAGTCTAAAAGGCCGAGTGGAAATGCAGCAGGGTTGTATGAGGGAAGATCAAAATCATATGAGCTAATGAAAAATTATCACAAGGCCTTATACGATTACAAAGAATTTAAAGCGTTGAACGATAGTGTTTTCGATTCTGATAAGACCAAGCAAATAGAAGAATTACGAACTATTTATGATACTGAAAAAAAAGAACAACAAATTGTCCTTCAGGAAAAAGAAATTGATCTCTTAGAAGAGAAAGCCAAAGTAAGCAACCTGCAAAGATTGCTGTTGGGAGGTGGTTTATTGCTAAGTTTGGGAGTTGTTGGCTTCGGGTTTTATGGGTTTAGACAAAAAATAAAGCGCAATAAATTAGAAAAGGAAAAAGTAGATGCAGAACTAGCTTTTAAAAAGAAAGAATTAACTACACATGCACTCCATTTAGCCAAAAAGAATGAAACATTAGAAAGCCTAAAACAAAAAGCAGAAGAATTAAAAACATCAGAAAATAGTGGTAATGGCTATCAACAATTAATACGAACCATTAATTTCGATTTACAAAATGACAACAACTGGGAGAACTTTAGCAAGTATTTTCAAGAAGTTCATAAAGACTTTAATAGCAACATAAAACAAAAATTTCCTGAAGTTACTTCTAATGAAATACGTTTAATGTCTTTGTTGAAAATGAATTTATCCTCAAAAGAAATTGCTAATATTCTCAATATTTCTCAGGAAGGTATTAAAAAAGCACGGTATAGATTACGTAAAAAATTAAATATAACAACTGAAGATTCTTTACAAGATTTGGTGTTAAGCCTTTAAATCCAAGGTTTCTTGAGCCTGTCCACTTTTTGTCCGCTGCAAAATTTTGGGTTGTCCACCCTTTGTCCACCCACTTAATTTTCTCCCTCAAAATTCATGAAATATGTTTGTGCTGTCATAAATAATGACAAACCGTTTTGTGATGTCTTGCGCTCTCCGGGCTGCAGACCTTTACAGCGCAAGGTCACACAAAACCAGTATAAATCACAAAACATATTATTATGAACACAAAAATTAAAATTTCGACCTATTTGGTTTTGCTAGCAAGTTTAGTATTTGTAGCATGTAGTAAAGACGATCCTATTATTGACACCGGTGGCAACGGACAAGTAGAAGTACTCCCATCGACTATTCAACTTGGCGAATTCGAAACAGACGAGGGGGAGATTGCTATAAGTATAAGTGCTAGAGATATTGCAAAAAGAGGTTACAAACCTACATCAGTAGACATTTCAATAACTTCGGCTTCAAATATTGAAGATCAAACCGTTTCTTTTGATGAATTCAATAATCTTGCCTACCTCACATTTAAAATTGAAGACTTAGAGGATTCGGTTGAAAATGAATTAAAAGAAGGGGTTCCGGTAGACGTGGCTGTAAAAGACGAAAACAATAATGTTTTGGCTACTCAAAATTTCTCAAAACTCTCGTTTAAACCAAGCCCAAATGCCCAAGAAATTAATGCTTCCGGATTGGAAGATCTTTTTGCTAAGGTTACATTACGAGAAGATATATTACACTATGTTCAAATAGTTACTTCAAATAATGAGATTTTTGGAGCTCCTGAATCTCAAAGTTACATAAGTGAACTTGTAAATGCTCCTGAGATGCGTGTTATTCCACTAAGTGGCTTGGATTATACCAATGATACCGAAATCGTTGATAAATACACTTCCTATAAATTTTCCGAAATTGATGGTATGCAAGGGGTGTACTCGATTGCAGCCCATAACGCTAACGATATTCACTATTTTCATATAAATTCAACGGGAAGACTTAAAGTCCAAAGTAAATTCAATCTAAACAGAAATGGTGGTAATACAGACGTAAGTGGATTTGACAATTATTGGTTTAGAATTGAAAAAGTGAGCTCAGGATTGTATAAAATTATTCCTTTTCTTACAAATAATCCATTGGTGATGTTAGATAACGTAAGTACCGATATTAGGTTAGATGCTGGTAGCTCGACAATAAATAGCGAGCCCGCTTATTTCAGGATCTTGGCATTTGATATTGATTGGGACATCCAAGCAATTGAAGCCAAATTTCTAAGGCCCATCATGCCTCCGTCGGCTACCAGTAGTGCTTATAATAGTACCTTGAGAAATTGCAGTAGTGGTTCACTCAATCAAACCGTTGGTGAAAGTACTACCATAACAACAACGCAAATTGCAGGGTGGGAAGAAAGCATGTCGGTAGCTACCACCAACTCTGGAGGGGTATCGGTAACTATCTCTCATGAGGCTGAGACAAAGTTTTTTGGTGTTGGAGGAAAAACATCAGGATCGATTACCGGTAACTACCAATATACTAAAACCAAGACAGAAACAAATACCAAATCGGGCAGCTTAAGCTCAGAAAAATCCGTTCAGGTTTCAGTTTCCAGAGAGGTCGGAGTTCCACCCGGCACCGCTATATCAGTCGCCGATGTATACCAGCAATATCAAAATATTCAAGTACCTTTTATTCAACGTTTTAGAATTTTTGGAAAATATCAAGAAAATAACACAGATTTATCAGGACAAGAGATTCTAACACAGTTTGCTTTTAACAGTTTTACAGGTGTTGTAACTGACGTGCAATCAAATTTTATCGAAGTCACTGTACGAGGAACAACAACAATAGATAGATTGATTGAAACTTCCACTGAAACTCGTGACATTCCTAATGCATGTAATTAAGTAGTAAAGTAATATTTGAATTAGTTAAAAGAGCAAGCTCTAGGGCTTGCTCTTTTTATAAGTTAAGTATTGAAAACTCTCCCTTTAAATGGTCAAGATGCTCAATTAATTTTGGGATAAGTTCCTCACCATATTCCAAATAATACTCAGAAAAATTACGCTGTCGTTCTTCTAAACTTTGATTTGGAAATAATTCGTCTTGTAAATTTCTGATCCGTTCAGTAATTTCTTGATGTCGACGTTTTTCAGCTTTTAACAATCGTTTCTCAAGATTATCAAGTCCGTTGAGTTGCTTTTTTGCTTGTGCTTTGACAGCACCAATAAACGATTTGTCTGTTTGAGTAGCTATTTTTTCCAGATCTGCAAATTGTTTTTCTAAGAATGCTCGTTGTTTTGAAAAATCAATTTCTAGTTCTGATATTTCCTTAATCTTTTTATTCATTAAATCGTTCTGCTTAAGAAATATTTCTTCTATTGAAATATTCAATTTATCTAACTTCATTTTTTGTTTGTCAGAAATCAGCAAAGCTGAATTACGCAGTAATAGAATGGGAAATGGAATTTTAACAGCCTCAAAATAAGCTTTCAGTTCAAACCAATAAGCCAACTCTCCACCTCCACCGATATAACATAGATTTGGTAAAATTACTTCTTGATACAAAGGCCTCAACAAAACATTCGGACTAAACCTCTCTGGGAAGTCAGAGACTTCTATTAGTAGTTCACTCTTATTCCAGGATATATCAGTATTGTTTACTTTGTAAACATCATCTTCAAAAATGATACGCTCCCTAATTTCATCCGTTAAGTAAAATAAATTGATTTCACGAGGATTTACCTGAATTTTATAGTTATTTTCTAATTTAGAAATTGTTTCTGATACTTTTTTATGACTGGTTTGACTCAACAATTCCTCTTCTATAAATGGTACAAATTGTTGCTTTAACTGTTTATCATCACCGTCCAATATAACCAAGCCGTATAAACCAAATAACTCATTAGCTATAAATCTAGTAGCCTCGGTTAACGTTTCGTACTCTAAATACCCTCTGCGAAATAAATCTTTTAGATATTCGGCATTCGTTGTGTTTCCTAATTGTTTTGTAAACATTTCAAATACAACTCCTAAGCCTTCTGTCGAAAAACGCCCAACACCTCCTCCATCTTCTCTATTCCAGAGAACCTTCTTCCCTTTGAAATTAAAATAATTTATCTCATCAAAATCATGGTCTTCAGTTGCCATCCAATAGATAGGGACAAAATTATCTTTTGGAAATTTTACTTTTAACTGTTTCGCTAAATTAATAGTTGAAATGATCTTATATAAAAAATATAGTGGTCCTGTAAATAAATTTAATTGATGGCCGGTAGTTATGGTAAATGTGTTTTCTTGTTGTAATAACTCAATGTTATTTTTTGCCTTTTCGGAAATATTTACGTTTTTATATTGATTTTCAAGGGCTTCAGTCAAAATAGTTCTTGACTGCTCTCGAACGGACATGCGTTTTTCTTCAATTTGTTTTTTAAATCCGTTAAAGTCAGGAAAATGATTATAGAAAGGTTTTATCGATTCTTTTTTATCTAAATAATCACAAATGGTTTTAGAAAAATAGCCTGTTTTTTTAAAAGGTATAGATGAAAAGGTGGTTTTACAATCTTCTTCAACCATTTGATTAGATATAATTTTGATTTTCGATAAAAATACTAAATTTTATGCCTAAGTCGAAATTGAAAGCTATTACTAACATTTTTTTAACTAAACCACCTCCATGTTTAAGCTGAAATTACTCCCTTTATAGAATAAAATAGTATAATCTTTTTAAGAGATTATTTTTTTTGAAACAAGGTATAAACATAACTGCGGTCTTGTCCATTTGGCATTGTATACATATAATTAAAACTGTCTTTTAATATATATGCCTGCCCTAGTTTTTGTTGAAGCATTTCAGCATTGTATCTCTTTAGAGGCAGGCCACTGCACATTGTTGCTCCTTCTAAATTAAAAACAGCAAGAATTACGAATCCGTTTTTCTTTACTTTTTCATTTACTAATTTAAAATAGGCTTCCTGGTCTTTTTCCTCTACAAAAAAATGAAGTACCGCCCTGTCATTCCAAATGGCAACCTGCGGAATGTTTTTCAGTTCTGTAGGGTTTACCAAATCGTCAACAATCCATTCCACCGATTCTTGTTTTTCTCCAATTCTATCTTTAATTGAATTCAATGCACTATCACTAATATCATTGGCAATTAAATTAGTATACCCTTTTTCAAGTAAGCTATCAATCAAAGTAGTAGCACCCGCACCAACGTTTAAGATTGGTCCATTTTTAGGTATATTACTCTTTTCTATGAGTTGCAAGCTTGGTGATGACTCCTCTTCATACCACCCTAATTTAGTAATATCAACACCGGTATATTTTCCTGACCAGTATCTTCCTAAATTCTCAGTAATAGTATTCGTTTTGCAATTTTTATCAGTTATACTGCACGAGGATATTTCTTTACTTTCTGTATGACAAGAATTTTGTTTTTTCATACTATTTTTTCAATTTAACCAGACCAATCAAAGTTTTAAACAGGTTCACCATTCAGATCAAAATCACCAGCCGAGGTAATTTTTATATTTACGAACTGGCCAATTTGAATATAATGCTTCCTTGCATCCACAATTACGTCATTATCAACATCGGGTGAATCAAATTCAGTACGCCCAAAAAAATAATTCCCTTCCTTTCTGTCAAAAATACATTTAAATGTTTTACCTATTTTCTCTTGATTCATTTCAAATGAAATCTGGCTTTGAATTTCCATGATTTCAGAAACACGTTGTTCTTTAACTTCCTCAGGAACATCATCAACCAAATTGAAAGCGTGGGTATTCTCTTCATGCGAATAAGCAAAAGCTCCTAACCGGTCAAATCGAGTATCAATCACCCATTGTTTTAATTCTTCAAAAATAGCATCTGTTTCACCCGGATAACCCACTATCAACGTTGTTCTGATTGCCATATCAGTAACCGCTTCTCGAAACTGTCCTAATAATTTATTTGTTTTGCCGTGGGTAGTACCCCGACGCATTGATTGTAATATTTCGGTATTGATATGTTGCAGAGGAATGTCCAGATAATTACAAACTTTGGATTCATTTTTCATGACTTCCAACACATCTAAGGGGAAACCTGTCGGAAAAGCATAATGCAACCGTATCCATTCTATTCCATCTATTTTAATTAGTTCTTTTAACAGATCTGCCAAGGTTCTTTTTTTATAAATATCTAATCCGTAATACGTCAGGTCTTGGGCAATCAATACCAATTCTTTAATCCCTTTTTCAGCAAGCTTAGTGGCTTCTTGAACCAAATCCTTAATGGGTGTAGATTTATGTTTGCCACGCATTAACGGAATTGCACAAAATGAGCACGGCCTGTCACAACCTTCGGCAATTTTTAAATAAGCATAATGTTTAGGTGTTGTTGTTAAACGTTCACCTAATAACTCATGTTTATAATCTGCTTCCAGTACTTTTAATAAATTCGGTAAATCGTGTGTGCCGAAATAGGCATCAACATCGGGAATTTCTTTTTTCAGATCAGGTTTATAACGCTCACTCAAACAACCCGTTACAAATATCTTATCTACTTCTCCAGCTTCTTTTTTATGTGCATAATGCAAAATAGTATTCACAGATTCTTCTTTGGCTTTACCTATAAATCCGCAAGTATTGATCACTACAATATTACCTTCATCATTTTCATCTTCATGGACAACTTCTTTACCATTGGCTTTCAATTGCCCCATCAATATTTCTGAATCATATATATTTTTAGAACAACCCAAGGTAACAACATTGATCTTGTTTTGTTTTGTAGACTTTGTACGCATAATTTATTCTATAAATAGAGTCGGCAAAATTACGCTTTTACCAATTAACTATTTCTTAAATTATAGATAAACTTTAGGAAGATATTTGACTAGAGAAATCCCCTCTTTTTTGCCTCTTCAACCAATTCTTCATCACTGGCCCTCTCCAACTCAAATAAATTTTTGATATGCGTTTTTCTTTTTTCAATAGCGCTTAAAGAAAGGTTAATGTGATTTATAAGGTTCTTTGTTTTAATACCTTTAGAAAGGTAGAATAAAATCTTTCTGTTTTTGTCATCCAATAAATGTTCTTCCTGATTAACTGCCTGGTTTCTAAAATACTTCGCTACTGTTCTGCTATAATATGGTGGATTGTCAACTATTGCATCAAATGCAATAACAAATTCCTTAGAAGTTAGATCATTTTTAATTAATAATCCGTCAGGATTTACCGTATTTAGAATATTCTGAATTCTATGACTTTCATTAAACATAGTAAGAATCACTATTTTAGTACTTGGGAGCAACTCTTTTGCAAATACAGCTAAGCCTTCGCCGGAAATAATTTCGCCTTCAGATGAAGGGGGGAGTTGAACATCTAAAAAAAGAACATCATAATGCGATTTTTTAGAAGATCTTATTATTCTTTCAATTCCTGAATCACAGGTATCTGCGGTATCAATGGTAAATTTATATACATCACTTAGTTCTGTTGAAGTTAAAATATTCTTATATGCTTCAACTATCATAGGATGATCATCAACAATCAATATCTTTAATTTCTTTTTCATCAATTTGTTCTGTAACAATAAAGTGCAGTAAGGGGGCGACCTTACAAAGGTAAAGAAAATAATTAATATTTAAGATGGTTAGATCGGCATATGGATACTTATTGAAGTACCATTATTAGGTGCCGATTCAATAGTAACTTCACCTTTTAGACTTTGAACCCTTGATTTTATATTTTTTAATCCGATACCATTACTTTTTGATCCTGACTTAAACCCAATACCATCATCTTTTATTGCCAAATATAGTTGTGAGTTTTTTTCAACATTAAATGTTACACTCACATTCTTTGCTTTGGCATACTTATTAATATTTTGAACCGCCTCCTGTATGATCCTGTATAAATTCATTTTTAAATTTCCATTAATTTTTTCCCAATTAATATGCTGATCATAATGAAGCTTGAATTTAAAATTTGTTATATTACTTTGAACCTCCAATAGATTTTTTACCATATGTATAAACCCGATATCAGAAAATATGGACTTGTTGTTTAACTCGTGTGAAACATTTCTCACCTCTTCCTCAACTTCCTGTAATTCATTGATATATTTTTCACGTTCTAAAACGGAAGCTGCATCATTTTTTTCATTTAAGGAACCCAGTAATAGTCGCGTACCAAAAAGCTTACCCAACACCCCGTCATGCAATTCTTGTGAGATCCGTTCTTTCTCCTTTCTTTTCCCTTCATCCAGTTTACTTTGTTGAGCTAATAGTAAATTGTAAATTTCTTCGTTTGCCTGTTGCTGTTGTTGTTCTAATTGCAGTTGTTTATTTTTAGAGCGCTGCATCGTAATAATATATACTAACAATCCAAATACCCCTAATAAGCCAGTAACTAAGAGTATTGTTCTTCTTTGCTGACTCAAGCGTATATTCTCATCTTTAAATACATCTGTTTCAAATTGAATACGGGCAAATTTATTACGAATGGCCCGTTCTTCTTTTTGCAAACTGTCGTTCAATTTAATGTATTGATTTGTATACCTGTTATTGTTCTTTTTATCCAGTTTTGAAAGTAACAATAGCGATGCTAATAGATCTCTGTTATTTTTAGTGGTTGATGATAGTTGTTTGGCTTCATCAGCAAATTGAATAGCTTTTATAGTGTCTTTTGAAATAGCATAGTATTCAGCTAAATGCAATTTGTTAATAGCTATACCTAAATGATCATTAATACTATCTCGTATTTTCAAAGAATTAAAAAATGAATTTTTTACACTTATAGTATCTCCTAGTTTTAATTTACTATAAGCTAAATTATCTAGTAACATTGCATATAAACTGATATTGTCCTCCTTTAAATTTTCTGTTTTTAAGGCAAGTTGATAATACTCAGAAGCTTTTTTATGATTCTTTTTATTACTATAAACTACTCCAATATTATTTAGTGATGAACCTTTATATAAATTTTTTGATTTTATATTTTTTTGGTATTCTAAGGCCTTGTTATGATAAAAAAGTGCTTCATCATAGTCTCCCAAATTGTTAAAGTTAATACCCAAATTATTATAACATCGGTATAAATGTCCATACTTATTTAAAGGTCTTAGAAGGGATATTGCTTTTATAGTTGATATTTCGCTCCCGGTATAATCTTTAATATCCGATTGCATAATAGCCATATTTAAGAACATCCTACCGGAATAATGATCATCTTTTAAGGCTTCATATATTTTTTGAGCCTTGGAATAGGCAAAATAGGCACTATCCTTACTCCCTTTTTTAGAATAGAAATTACCTAAAAACCGATGTGTTTTAGCCATCCCCATTGAATCTTTAAGCTCAACTGCTAGCTCATATGCATCTCTATTCGCTCTTCTAAATTGTAAAGAATCATCCAATTTATAATAGCCAAAGGCTATTTTCAAAAAATAAGCACATCGCAAAGAGTCGTTTAATTCTTTTAATGAATTCGTATACGCTTGATCTAAATAAGCTTTTCTTTCTTGATAATTAAAGTTTCTATTTTTTGAAGCCTCAACCCATATCAGAATACTATCTTTAGATTTATTTGTATTATCATCCATATCTACTTTGCTATCACAAATAGTATTTGCACTAACAAAAAGAGATAGTAGGAGAATATTTAAGTAAAAGTATTTCAATTCATTAGAAATTATTCGGATAGTATTCCTCAAATACAAAACTATTTAATTAAAAAACCTTAAACAATATTGTTTAAGGTTTTTTAATCATTCATATAGTAATATAGATTTAATCTTCATCATCATCAATTGGATTATCTTCATTTCCAGTTTTTGTGGAGATATCTTCTATAGTTTCCGTTTTTGGGTCGTCTACTGTAACCGTTGAGTCACAAGAGTATAGTGCTACGGTTAAAACTAATAGTATAAAAATATTTCTTAAAGTTTTCATGTTAAATTTGTTTTAAGGTTAGATTGATAAAATATTTAAATAAGGGTATGATACCGCTTAGCTAAGCCGGTATTATAGGATGCATAAATGGCCGTGTACTAGTAACAACAATACCATATATGCTTAACAGAGGAGCTCTTATTTATCGGCTAAATTAATGTCGTTTGACTTGGCCAACTAAGAAATGATGACTGTTTTAGTAGATGATACTTGTCTAGAAGTAGTTGGCTTGAATTTGAAGGTACTCAGTAGTATTTATAAAGTTAGTTCAATGAGAGTAATGCTCTTTTTGAGAGTGTTTTTTCTAAAACGACCACATTGTTTCTATAGCTCTTTGAAAAAGGAATAGCAAAACTACTTTTTTTAATGGTGCATTTTGATTTACCAAAATGAATCCTGGAAACATAGTCCTGATTGATAATATAACTGTTGTGTATTCTTATAAAATTACGCGGTAAAATAGATTCAAAAAATTTTAATGTTTTATAAGCACTCACAATACTGCCATCGTGCATAAAAAAATCCGTAGCTGTATTATCAGCTTTTAAATAAAGTATCTCCTCAATATCGACAAACCGATAATCTTTATATGATTTTAAACGTATTTTGTTTGATGTCTCCATGGGCTTTTTAGAAAGCCTTGAAATTGATTTGCGCAGTTCATAATCGTTTATCGGTTTTAATAAGTAGTCAAAAAAGTTATTTTTTATGCTGGTATAAGCATGTTCTGTTGAAGATGACAGGGCAATAAAATAAGGCATTTCTTTTACATATTTATAAAGCTCATTTACAAAATTGAATGCATTTTCGTTAGTATCGACATTGATAAAAACTACATTCGGTGCATGTTCCAATATAAGATCTAATGATTTATCAAAACAATGAGAAGCACCAATACATGCGTAATCTGGAAATCTTTTAAAGCTATTCTGTAAATTTTCAATAGTGCGTTCTTCGCTTTCTATAATTGAATATTTATACTTCATGGGGAGCCTAATTTAGCTTTACTAAATTAGGTGGTCTAGTTGATTTTTTATTACGGTTTTCCCGCAAAAAATATGCGGTTTTCCCGTCGAGGAGATAGAAATTTTATGGTTAATTTTACAATCATAAAATATGATTATTTGTCGCTAAACATTTATAATATAAAATCTTGAAAAACCTAAAAAAACTATTTTTATTACTTATTTTATTTCCATCTTTTAGCTATTCGCAAATAACCACTGAAAAACAAGTTTTGCTGCTCAAAACTTTTGACTTCGTAAATGGTCAGCAAAATACTCTTAATAAAATTAAATTAAACTTTCCTCAACAAAGTATAGAGGCAACTATTGCAGAATTAGAGTTTCATAAAAACTATAGTAAAGCAATAAGCAGCATTACTATAAAAGTGCAGAAAATATTTGGTGAGTCATTCAATGATTATGTGAAGAAGCTAGAAAACAATTCAGATGAATACTTCAACTCAAAAGAAATGTCTGAAGAAAATGCCGTACTTTTTATTGAAAAGGTTAAGAGTAGAGCAAAAGGCTCTATTAAATCACCTTTCATAGAAACACTGCTGGAATATCAATATTTAGATAACCCGGTTGATGAATTTTTAGCAAATCACTATAAGCTATATAGCGTTAAGAGATATTCTAACTCAGGGAAAACAGAACTTAATGTTAAAATACCCAAAAGTTGGAAAGAAATAGATGGAATGTTTCCATTTGTTCTAAAAAAATTTAGAAGCGAGAACGGTACAGGTAATGCCATAATCACAATTTTTGTTGACAAAATCAGCAGTAAAACGAATAGCAACTTAAATATCAATAATTTATTTACCGAAAACGAACTTTTGAAAATGGCACCAAAAGGCAGTAAAATAGTAGCGGCTTATAGCAAAAAGATTGATGGTAAACTCACAGGTGTAATAGAGTATGAAGACATAAACGCCAAAATCGGGTCAAATCAAAAAAGAGTCGTTACTCAATATATTTTATTATATCAAAAGAACTTATTGCGAATAGATTGTGCTACTTATGGCACAACAACGGACGAATTATTGGATATAACAATTGAAAGGCTTGAACCGCTTTATTTATCCATATTGAAATCAATAATTTTTAATGATCTGAATAAATCATCTAATATTCTAACCTATAAAATACAAAATTAATTTAGTTCTTAACCTAATGATAAACATATATTTACCCTTAAATGACTTGAACTTCATTGGGTTGGGACTAGATTAACTATAGAACAAACGAACGTTTATAAACAGTGTGTTTCTTCACGAAATCAAAAAATTACACTGCAAATATTTAATATATCTAAATTTAAATCGCTAAACAATCATGAAAAAAATTACTTTATTTAATTACATTTTAAGCTCTATTCTATTTTTGGGTTTGATCCCTTCTGTTCATGCTCAATTACAAAATTCCAATTGGTATTTTGGTAACCAGGCAGGATTAAACTTTAACGATATTACACAACCACCAATTATTCTAACTAATAGTTCTATGGGTACCGATGGGAGTTCTGCTTCTGTGAGTGATTCTTCTGGTAATTTATTGTTTTATACCAACGGTATTGTCGTTTGGAATAATGCTCATCAAATAATGCCAAATGGTGCTGGTTTACTAGGAAATACTGAAATGAGTCAATCAGTGCTAATAGTGCCAAAACCTGATGATGCAAATAAGTATTATATTTTTTCAAACGGAGGAAATGCAATGGGATTCTCAGGCCTGCACTATTCAGTTCTGGATATGGCCCTTGATAATGGACAGGGTGATATTGATGTCAATGAAAAAAATGTCCTGCTGTTAGAAAATACTAATGAAAGATTAACCGCTATGTTAAACCCTAATGATAATTCCTATTGGTTGGTTTCATTCGCACCAAGTGACAATCCAATTGTTAGTGATACTTTTTATTCTTTTAAAATAGATCCAACAGGAGTTAATTTAGCAAGCCAATCTACATTCACATTTCGACTACCTCCTAGTCTGACCCAATTAGGTGGGCAAATGAAAATATCTCCAGATGGTCAATTTTTAGCAATGACCCACAATACGGTTAGTACGGACAGTCGTTTTGGCATTCTCGAGGCGGAAAGTTTATACTCCTTCAACTTTGATAGTACGACCGGCGTGGTTTCTTCATTAAATTCTTCCCTTCTGCTAGATGAGGCGGATGTTTTATATTCTTATGGTCTGGAATTTTCTCCGGATAATAATTTATTATATGTAACTACTACTCATAAACGTACTATTGGTCCACCATATCCTGATGTGGAAGTAGCAACTGGAAGAATATACCAAATAGACTATAAAGATTTAAATATGGGAAGTACTCCGACCTTAATTTATGAAGGTGTTGATCCTATTTATAGCCTTCAATTAGGCATTGATGGGAAAATTTATGCCGTTAATTCTTCAGGAGCAATTGGTACCATTCATACTCCAAATATTTTCGGTCTTGGAGCCAATTACGTGCATGAAAATATCGATTTAAGTCCAAATTCTGCTGTTAAAGAATTACCGCAATTAGTTCCAGACGTTATCGTAAGTGCGGTTACACCAAAAAATTATTTACCTAAAAAACCGGTAATTCAAGGAAATCCATTTAAGGATGAATTAAAATTTAAATTTAAATTTATCCAGACATACACCATAGAAGTTTACAACTCAGCTGGTGTCCTTACCAAAACAGTGGTATATGATGATATGACAAATAGAAAAATATACAAAGTAGACACTTCTGGTTTACCCCAAGACACTTACTATCTTATTATAAGAGATGAACATTCTCAAATTTGGTATGAAACAGTATTGAAAGTAGAATAATAGTATTTTGACTTAATTTTATTTTTTTAATTCAGATTAAATGAATCTACGATAAAATATATGCTTACAAAAATTTCCATCAGCTTTTAATTTTTGGCCAAAGTTGATTGATGAAAATTACAGTTGGTATATAATAAAAGAGGCCTAGTGCCTCTTTTATTTTTTATTTAAAAAAGAATCTACAAATTCAAGTTTGTTAAATACTTGTAGGTCATCAATTCCTTCACCAACACCAATATACTTGACCGGTATTTGAAACTGATCTGAAATTCCAATCACAACGCCACCTTTTGCAGTACCATCGAGCTTAGTAACAGCTAATGAAGTTACTTCTGTAGCCTTTGTAAATTGTTTCGCCTGTTCAAAAGCATTTTGTCCGGTAGAACCATCTAACACCAATAATACTTCATGGGGTGCATCATCAATTACTTTTTGCATCACACGTTTTATTTTAGTCAACTCGTTCATCAGGTTCACTTTATTATGTAACCGGCCGGCGGTATCAATAATAACCACATCAATATCTTGGTTTACTGCCGATTGAACTGAATCGAAGGCAACAGATGCAGGGTCACTTCCCATTTGCTGTTTTACCATGGGTACATCTACTCTATCTGCCCATACTTGTAATTGATCAATAGCCGCAGCCCTAAATGTGTCTGCTGCACCCAACATCACTTTTAATCCTTGTTTCTTAAATTGTGCCGCTAATTTACCAATAGTTGTGGTTTTTCCTACACCATTCACACCAACCACCATGATGATAAACGGCTTTTTGTTTTTTGGAATTGTAAACTCGGTTTCATCATCAACATTGGTTTCAGATAGCAAACCGGCAATTTCCTCGCGAAGTAATTTATTCAACTCATCTGTTCCTAAATATTTATCTTTAGCAACCCTGGCTTCAATACGGTCAATAATTTTTAAGGTTGTATCTACACCCACATCAGACGATACTAATATTTCTTCCAAATCATCCAATACATCATCGTCAACTTTAGATTTCCCTGCAACAGCTTTAGAGAGTTTCGATAAGAAAGTGGTTTTACTTTTTTCTAAGCCTTTATCTAAGGTTTCCTTTTTTTCTTTTGAAAATATTCTTTTAAATAAACTCATGTTTTTAGTTATCGAGTTATTTGTTTATAGCTAATTGGCTTCAAGCTCTAGGTTAAAAATCTTTTTATTGTAAATAATTTCTTCAATACTCAATATTTGATTCTAACATCTTAAATTCAAACAAATATAAAAAAGAAAAGCTACTTTCATTGCAATGAAAGTAGCTTTATATGCTATGGATGAATCGATTATTTGTTAAAAAATTCGTTCACTTTTGATGGATCCATAATAGATTCTACAAAAATGTAGGCTCCTGTTTTTGGAGATTTTACCATTTTAATAGCTTTTGTGAGTCTTTTAGAGCCGGTTTGTAACGATGCTACTGATTTCTTTGCCATGATATATTCTATTTAATCTCTTTGTGAATTGTCATTTTTTTCATGATAGGATTGAATTTTTTTATTTCCATTCTATCAGGAGTATTCTTTTTATTCTTCGTTGTAATATATCTCGATGTGCCGGGCAAACCACTTTTTTTATGTTCCGTACATTCTAATATAACCTGAATTCTATTACCTTTACCTTTTGCCATTGTACGCTATTATTTTTTTAGAAAACCATTTGCTCTGGCTTCCTTAATTACTGCAGAAATCCCTTTTTTATTAATATTTTTTAAAGCCGAAGCAGATACCCTCAAGGTAATCCATTTATCTTCTTCAGGAATATAAAAACGCTTCTTCATTAAATTAGCGTCAAACTTTCTTTTAGTTCTATTCATGGCATGCGAAACATTGTTTCCTACCATCGCTTTTTTTCCTGTTAACTCACAAACTCTTGACATTTTCTTAACCTTTAAAATTGTTATTTCAAAACGAGGTGCAAAAATAGTAACTTTTACCCAATTAACAAACTATTTTCAACTGTTTTTCATTAATTCTTTCCATAGCAACTCCAATGCTTTTACAGATGCCCTTTCTATAACTTTTTCTCTCGGTTGTCCGAAATTAAATTCTTTTACAAACACTTTCTTAGGTGTAGCTATACTTATAAATACAACACCGACTGACTCATCTGTTTTATCTTTAGTTGGGCCTGCATTACCGGTCACTGCGATGGTATAATCAACCTTATACAACCGTTGAATATTCAGTGCCATTTCTTTTGTGACTTCAGCACTTACCACCGAATATTTTCCTATAGTAGTTGAAGAAACCTTTAATATATCCGTTTTAATACGTTCATTATAACTGACGATGGAACCTATATAATATGCTGATGCCCCCGGTACTCCAGTAATCATTTTGGCAATAGCACCTCCTGTACAACTCTCAGCAGTAGCCAGAGTTTGCCTATTCTTTAATAATAATCTACCTAAAATTACTTCTATCGAATCGTCTTCTTCAAAACCAACAAAAACATCTTCAACATACCCTATTAGTTCTTTTGTAAGAGTATTAATTTCGGTTTCAATTTTTTCTTTTTCAAAACTCTTAGCGGATAAACGCAGCCTCACTTTCCCCAAGTTGGGTAAATATGCCAGCCTTATATGATTAGGTAAATTATCTTCCCATTTATCAAGTCTATCAGCAATAACACTTTCCCCTAAACCATATGTTATAATAGTTCTATGTATTATATATGGGCAATGATATTTTTCCTGAAGACGCGGTAAAACTTCATAGTTTATTAATCCTTTCATTTCATAAGGCACACCCGGAAGTGAAACAAAGACCTTATCGTTCTTTTCAAGCCACATACCAGGAGCAGAACCAAATCTATTTTTCAACACTGTAGCTCTGGAAGGAACTAAAGCTTGCATATGATTTATGGCTGATACCGGTTTGGAAAAATACTTCTCAAACAGATATTCTATATGCCGTAAAACTTCATCATTTTGAACCAATGTATCATTAAAATATTCACAAATAGTATGTTTGGTAATATCATCTTTAGTTGGGCCCAAACCACCGGTGATAATAATGATATCCGTATTCTCTTCAGCCTCCTTTAAGGCTTTTAAAATGTGTTCCTTATCGTCTTGTACTGAAGTAATTTGATATACCGAAATACCAATTTTATTAAGCTCTTTACTAATAAAGGCAGAATTTGTATCGACGATTTGACCAATGAGAATTTCATCTCCTATTGTTATGATTTCGGCTTGCAAATGGTATAGTATTAGTTATTAAATTTGAGCAAAGATAGTTAAGTGTTTTTTATAGTAATATACAAACCGGTTATACATCCCAACAAATTAACGTTTTGATTTGATATAATAATTAACATATATTTACTAATAAATTCAAAATAGATGAAAAAGGTTATTACCATTATTATTGTATTTTTTGTCCTACTTGCAAACGCTCAAACTGATGTTGAAAAAGTAAACTCAACTATTTCTAAAAGTGATATTGAAAGTCAAATCTATTTTTTGGCTTCAGATGAGTTAAGAGGCCGTGAAACCGGTTCGCCTGAAATTGATATTGCTGCCGCTTATCTGGCCAATATGTTACGTAGGTATAATGTAAGACCTGTTGGAGAAAATAATAGTTTTTTCCAGAACGTACAACTTGAAAGAATAAGTCCTGCTAAAAAAATATCAATACAATTAAACGATATTAATACTGATATGTTAATACCCCTACAGGCAACTAATTTTGATTTTAAGGGATCAGTGGTTTATCTTAACTACGGATTAGATGCAGATTATATTGGCCATGACGTCAAAGGTAAATTAATAATTGTTAAAGTCGGTACAGCCGAAAAAAAAGACACTCGATCTGCTTTCAGCAATGCTCGAAAAAAACGAAAATTAGCAAAAGAACATGGCGCAGCGGGTATAATTGAATTGAGCAATGCAGGTGAAACATCATGGGGCCAAATTTCACATTATTTCAATGAAGAAAAACTTCAATTGGCAGGTTCTTACCAAAGACAATTAATTCATTTATGGTTGCATGATATTGACAGAAGTATTGAAAAAAAATTAGAATCAGCCAAGTCCATTGCAGGCAGTTTACAAATTTCAGGGATTGATAAAAAGCCAATTATTTCCAGAAATATAGTTGGTATGCTTGAAGGTAGTGACCCTAAATTAAAGGATGAATATGTAATTTACTCTGCGCATTATGATCATGTTGGCATCGGCAAACCAAATGCACAAAATGATTCTATTTATAACGGTGCTCGTGATAATGCAGTTGGTACGGTTACCGTATTGAGTGCTGCAGAAAACATAGCTAAGTACCCCACTAAAAGGTCCTCCTTATTTATTTTATTTACAGGTGAAGAAAAAGGTTTGTTAGGTAGCCAATGGTATGTTGAACATCCCGTAATACCTTTAGAGAAAATGGCCTTTTGCTTTAACAGTGACAATGGAGGTTATAATGACACTTCTAAGGTTACTATTATTGGTTTGAACAGAACAACTGCGGGTAAACATATGGTTAAAGCTGCTAAACAATTTGGCTTAATAGCTATTGATGACCCCGCACCTGAACAAGGTTTATTTGATAGGTCTGACAATGTCCATTTCGCAAAAAAAGGTATTCCGGCCCCAACATTCAGTTTGGGTTTTACCGCTTTTGACGCTGAAATCAGCAAATATTATCATCAAGTAACTGATAATCCGGACACATTGGACTATGATTATTTGGTACGATTTTTTAAATCATACGTATTGGCCTGTAGATTAATTGCTAATAACTTTGAAACGCCTTTTTGGGTCGATGGAGACAACTATTTTGAAGCAGGGAAAAAGCTATACAACAAGATAGAAATAAAACGGTAAAATAATATCGGGGTGTCTAACATATTTTATTTTAGCTGAAGGCTTTATTTTATTTTTATATTAAAGACATTCATACCTTCTAATTTACCCACTAATATATCATTTGTTTCAACTTTTCCTACTCCGGCTGGTGTACCAGTAAAAATAATGTCGCCTTTTTTAAGTGTAAAAAACTGAGATACATAAGCAATTAGCTCATCAATTTTCCATAACATAGTATTTGTGTTACCATCTTGAACAACAACTTCATTTTGTAATAATTGAAATTGTAAATTTTCAAGATCAAATTGTTGCTTTGGATAAAAATCCCCTATCACAGCACTACCGTCAAAAGCTTTTGCTTTTTCCCATGGCAAACCTTTTTCTTTGCATTGGGCCTGTACATCTCTTGCAGTAAAATCAATACCTAAGCCTACTTCATCATAGTATTTGTAAGCAAATTTTGCATCAATATATTTCCCTACTTTATTAATTTTAACCAATACCTCTACCTCATAATGGATATCCTTAGAAAAAGGTGGAATAAAAAAGGGTGTTTTCTTTGGTAAAATAGCTGAGTCTGGCTTTAAAAATATAACTGGTGTAATTGGTCTTTCATTAGCTAACTCTTCAATATGTTTAGCGTAATTACGTCCGATACAAATTATTTTCATTTTTTAGTTATTAAGTTATTCTGGCAACCGAACGCTATAGATTGATTGCTATGCAATAATTTAAGGGATCCATTTCTTCTCAAAATTTGGCTTGCGCTTTTCAAGAAAAGCATCGCGCCCTTCTTTGGCTTCTTCCGTCATATATGCTAATCTGGTAGCTTCACCTGCAAATACCTGTTGACCAACCATACCATCATCAGTTAAATTCATAGCGAACTTTAACATTTTAATTGAGGTTGGCGATTTTTCTAATATTTCCTGTGCCCAGCTATACGCTGTTTCTTCTAATTTCTCATGCGGTATTACTGCATTGACCATACCCATTTCAAACGCCTCCTGGGCCGAATAATTTCTTCCTAAAAAGAATATTTCACGTGCTTTTTTTTGCCCCACCATTTTAGCTAAATATGCCGAACCATAACCCCCATCAAAACTGGTTACATCGGCATCAGTTTGCTTAAAAATTGCATGTTCTTTACTCGCCAGGGTTAAATCGCAAACTACGTGTAAACTATGACCTCCTCCTACTGCCCATCCTGGTACAACAGCAATTACTGCCTTGGGCATAAAACGAATCAACCGTTGTACTTCAAGTATATTCAATCGATGCATACCATCGTCTCCAATGTAACCCTGATGACCCCGTGCTTTTTGATCACCACCACTACAAAATGAATATACTCCATCTTTGGTTGAAGGGCCCTCTGCAGATAGTAAAATTACACCAATACCCGTATCTTCTTGGGCATCATAGAAAGCATCATACAATTCTTTTGTTGTTTTCGGACGAAAAGCATTACGTACATTTGGCCTGTTAAAGGCTATTCTTGCTACTCCTTCACACTTTTTGTACGTAATATCTTCATACTTTTTTGCAACTTTCCAATCTATTTGTATCATATTTTGCGATTTTATTCGTTTGTAAAGATAGAATTAAAGGAAAAGACTAAAAAATTAGTCCGATAAAAACTAAAAAATTGTTAAAATCATGAAGAAATTGTGCGCTAAAATTTTCTTTATACTATTATCTATTTCAGCTTTTGCTCAAAATATACGTACAGAAACTTTCAATTCTGTTGAAATGAGTGGTGAATTAAATAGTGAAAGAACTCTTAAAATATATGTCCCCGAATCATACAAACAAGATTCTACAAGAGTTTATCCCTTAGCTATTGTGTTGGATGCAGAATATTTATTCGATGTATATGTTGCGAATTCAAAACTTTTTGCTCTGAAGGATAAAGCTCCTGAGCAGATAGTTGTTGGGATATATCAAAATCAGAAAAATGAACGTAAAACCGATTGTGAAGTAAGTTTAAATAGTATGCTTACTGAAACTAGTTCGAAGTTTTATAAGTTTATCAAAAATGAGTTGATAAATCACATTGAAAATAATTATAGGATATCTCCTTTCAAAACTATCGTTGGAAACACGATAACTGCTAATTTTTCTAATTATTTCTTGGTAGAAAAATATCCGATTTTCAATGCATATATCAATATAAACCCAAGTTATGCGCAAGATATTGGAGAATTGTTTCGAGGAAAAATACCAACATTAGATTCAAGTACTTATTACTATTTGAATTCAGGTAATTATAATAGTGAACAAAAAGATAAAGCCATAGAGACTATTTATTATGCGCTTAAAAACTTTGAGAATGAAAATTTCAAATATAAGTATGATAAATTTGACCATTCGACTAAAACATCATCTATAGGGCAATCTATATCAGGAGCTCTCGCTCATATTTTTGAAATGTATTCATCTATCTCTAAAGAAGAATTCGACAGTGATGTTGCGGATCTAAGTCCTGCAGAAGCTATCGAATATCTTGAGAAAAAATATGTAGAGATCCAATATTCGTTTGGAGCAAATTTAAAAATTAGACAGCGTGATATCTTTGCCATTGAATCTATAATTTTAGATAAAGAAGAAGGTGATTATTTAGAAGAATTCGGTAAAATGATTAATCGTCTATATCCTGAATCTCCGATTGGCGATTATTATATAGGCCAATATTATGAGACTGGAAATAATTTAAAGAAGGCTTTAAAATATTACAAGAATGGTTATGCCAAAATTTCAGGTGATGACCCAAATGCCGATGGATATTTTCAAAATGTTGAACGTGTGCTGGCTAAACAAAAAAGTTTAAACGCCGGTGGTGGTGACATAGAAGAAGAAACCGATACTGAAGAAATTGGAGGGGATACTGGTGAAGGAAACTAAAAAAAGCGTTTAAAAAAATGAAAGCTACTCCATTCAAAATGGAGTAGCTTTTTTATTTTATGGATAAAAAATATTATTTATACACTGACTCTTTGCCAAATTCTTTGCACAATAAATAATAGAACATAGCTCTGTATTTATTTCTATTTGAACTTCCCAATTTCTCACATACTTTTTTAATAGCAGCATCCAATTGGGGGCCATCTTTTAATCCTAATTTCTTAATTAAATAATTATTTTTAACGGTAGCTAGTTCACCATCATCACTACAAGAAACGGAAGCAGCATCTCTATTATATATTGAAGGACCACAACCGATAGTTACCTTAGTCAATAAACTCATATCAGCACTTACACCGCATTTGGATTTAAGTTCGCTAGCATACAATGCTATTAGTTCGTCTCTTTTACTCATAATTTTTTATTTTAAATTGGTTAATAAATCAAGTTGGGTTTTATTAATCTCAAATATAACGATTTTTTTTAATATTTTTAGGCGTAAGTTTTTAACAAAAATCACCTATATAGACAGGAAATACCTATTCAATATTACATCATTGATGGAATTTGGCGTGAAAATTTCCAATAATTTAGGCGCGTTCCCAACCGTGTAAAATGAACACAATTTTTTGTTTAATTCATCCTCATTCTTTGCCGAATAATAATCAAAATGATGCATTTCACATAATTGTGTGGCGGTTAACTGATGTGGTGTTTCAAAGTAATCTATGGCATTCGTACTACTTGGACCTGGTATAAACCTAAAAATACCTCCTCCTCCATTATTAATAAGAATAATTCTAAAATTATTTTTTATATAATTATTCCACAACCCATTGCTATCATAAAAGAAACTAATATCGCCGCTAATAAATACCGTCTGATTGTTCCCAACTTGGGACGCCCCTATGGCAGTAGAGGTACTGCCGTCAATACCACTTGTTCCTCTATTACAAAATATGTTTACTGAATTAGTTACATCAAACAATTGCGAATATCTGATAATTGAACTATTACCTAATTGTAAGTGAGTATTATTCGGAATACTAGCCAACACCAAATCAAATACCTTTAAATCAGAAAACTCCACATTCAACAGAAATTGATCATGTTTTTCATTTCTACGCTGTTTTAATTCTAATCCATACTCTTTATAATTACTGCTGGCTGGTTTCGTTAGTTCTAAAAATTCATCAAAAAAAACTGTATCATCAATTTTAAAATGATGAGAAAGACAATGATATGTGTCAGGAGCATTTTTAGCATCAATATGCCAATGATGTTTAGGTTGATAGATGCGCAACAATTGTTTAATTTTTTTAGAAACAATCATCCCTCCTAGAGTAAGCAAAATCTCAGGCTGCACTTTCTCAAACTCCTTATCGCTTAGCCCAAAAATCAATTTATCAATACTATTGATAAATGTAGAATGATGTATGTTTGATGTGGTCTCGGTAAAAATCAAAACCGATTCATCCATTGCCAATTTTGAAAGTTGGAGCTGCAATTCTTTACTCGGAAAATGAGCGCCAACTATGACTAATTTCTTTTTTGAATTATTCCATATTGATGCATATTCTTTGAAGTCATAGGCCCATTCAGTTTCTATAGTATCAATCTCTAAATCTATATTCTCAATCGACAGCTTCTTTGTTGTTACATATAAGGGTTCATCAAAAGGAACATTAATATGTACAGGCCCTTTATTTAAAAGCGCTATTTTAATTGCGGTTGCTATTTGCGTAGCATTTTCATTTATATATTCATCGCCGTCCATAAGGTTTGCATTATACAAACTATGATTTTTAAAAACACTTTCTTGTCTAATGGTCTGGCCATCACCTATATCTATCAAATGTTTAGGCCTGTCAGCAGAAATAACCACCAATGGGATATTACTATAAAAAGCTTCTGCTACTGCCGGGTAATAATTCAATAATGCAGAGCCCGAAGTACAAACTAAGACAGCAGGTTTTTTAGCTTGTTGGGCAATCCCTAAAGCAAAAAAAGCTGCACAACGTTCATCGACAATACTATATGTTTTTATGCTAGAGTGATTTGTAAACCCAATAGTTAAGGGTGCATTGCGCGAACCAGGAGAAATGATCGCATGTTCAACCTGGTAGGCAATACAATACTCAATAATCAATTGAGCCAGCTCTTTATTAGAATATATCATTTAATACCATATTTATCAAATAAATATATCACTGAAGTCATTGTTGCTGCACCTAGTTCAAGTTCACGTTTGTGAACTGCCTCAAATACATCGGCTGCTGTATGATGGAAATCAAAATAACGTTGCGAATCGGGGCGCAATCCCAACAAAACATTCCCTTCTTTTTTTAAAGGACCAATATCGGCTCCTCCACCTCCACGTGCAAAAATATGAATATTGAAAGGTTCAAATAATGGTTTCCATTGCTGAATATGTTTAAAATTTTCATCGTTACAAGTGAATCCGAATCCTCTAGGTGAAAATCCACCGGAATCAGATTCCAATGCAACAATATGCTTTTCATTATTTTTTTCCACTTCTGCCGCATAAGCTTTTCCACCACCTAAACCATTCTCTTCATTTGCAAATAATACTACTCTTATCGTTCTTTTAGGCCTTATTTTCAATTCTTTAAATAGGCGCACTACTTCCATAGATTGTACAATTCCTGCACCATCGTCATGTGAACCGTCACCTAAATCCCAAGAATCAAGATGACCACCGACTACCATAATCTCATTAGGAAATTGGCTCCCCTTAATTTCTCCAATAACATTATACGATAACGCATCAGGTAAATTTTGACAACTTTGTTTAAAATAAAATCTTGTTTGAATTTTATCTTTTTCTTTCAAAAAAGTACTCAAAAGTTCCGCCCCATTAGTACTGATTGCAGCGGTTGGTATTTTTTCATCTTCAGCATTATCACCATAACTAGTCACACCTGTATGGGGATAATTATCTATTTTAAGATTCATAGAACGTACGATGGCTCCAACTGCCCCATATTTACCAGCCACTCTGGCTCCACTATAACGTTGATCAACGCTTGCTCCATAGGCACGCATAGTTTCAATCTTTTCTGCTGGCATTGCCCTATTATAAAATACTATTTTACCTTTTACCTTATCACCTAATTCTTCAACTTCTTTTAAACTTTGTACCTCGATTATTTCTGCCAATACACCATCTTTTGATGTTGCTACAGAACCACCTAATGCGCAAATATCAACTTTAAATTTACCTTGGTTTGTTTTTATATAGGCTTCTTCTTTTTCACCTCTTACCCAATGTGGTACGGTTACAGGCTGTAGCCAAACCTTATCTAATCCCAATTTTTCAAGTTCAGCTTTACCCCATGCTACTGCTTTCTTATCACCTTCAGAACCGGCTAAGCGTGCACCAATTCTGTTAGATAGATAATTTAGCCATTTATAACTTTTACCATTGGTCAATGAGGCTGTATATATTTCTCTAAGCTGTATAGAATCTTGTTTATAATCAGTTTGTTGTGCCGATAAAAATACACTCAAAAAAAAGATTGTAAGTTTTAGTATTGATTTCATATATTAAATTTTCTTGGATTCCCGCCTTCCCAGGAAGGACAATTTGACTTAAATGTCTGAATATATTCTTTTAGTTAATCATTTTCCAGTTGGTTTCTGAATTCGTCTAACCTGGCTTTTGTCTCATCATCAAGTTCAGGTTCTTGTATATCTTTATACCGTTGTAAGGTTTGTAAAATTGTTTCAGCAACCAATAATCGAACTGTA
>Ga0209633_10000857_pt1 | contig 33458 bp, 32 predicted proteins | sample Cruoilmetagenom1_FD_187290 | JGI IMG/M metagenome (GOLD analysis project Ga0209633, IMG submission 187290) | Oil polluted marine microbial communities from Coal Oil Point, Santa Barbara, California, USA - Sample 1 (SPAdes) (version 2) | ecosystem: Environmental > Aquatic > Marine > Oil seeps ... | reverse complement strand
GATCGTAGATCTGTGGATGGACCGGTCTCAGCACGCCGGTTAGGGTGATTTTCCCTTCGGCCAGCAGGCCGGCGGCGATGCCCGCCGGATACCCCACGGTTCGCGACATGGAGCTGTCTCCCCCGGGAATCCCGCGGTCGATTAGGGTGGACTGGATGCGCTGACAGGGCAGGTCGGGATAGACGGCTTCGAATTCGTGGTGCATCACCAGCAGGTCCATCTCGCCTTCGTCGTACACCAATCGGTGCTTGAGCGTGTGGGCGAACATGTCGAAGACCGACGCCGTGCCGATTTTCAACTTCCGGTCGGAGAGCAGGCCCAGCCATGCCAGCTTCTTGAGGGTCAGGGCGTGCTCCGGAATGTCGAGGTAGGCTGCCACGCCTGCACGGACATCCGCTTTCCGGCAGTTGACGATGTTGCATAACACCTCGCGGGGAGTGACCTCATCGAAATCGAACTTCATCTTGCGGTTGAGCAGTCCCAGTTGCCTGATGAAATCCCAGGTTTCACAGTATCCGATGTTACGCAGGGTTCCGCGATAGATGCCGGAGGCTCCCTGGATGCCGTAAATTTCCAGGTAGGGCAGGGCGTCGCGGTTGACGTAGGCCTCGAAAACACCCGCGGCGGGGATGCTTTTCAACCAGTAGTGCTTGAACAGTTCGTCCCCGGGCACCTCGATCACCTTGCCATGCTCCATGTAGCGTCCATCGTTGGTGGCCGCCAACATGGCGCCTTCGGGGCTCCAGGAGAATTTGTATCCCAGGGGATTGTTGTTGTTCTCCAGGGCCGGCAGGCCGCCGCAGTATGAGAAGAAGCTGTCGATGCGCCCGCCGTCCCGGTGGACCGTGTCGATGATCTGCATGGCCGACATATGGTCCAGGCCCGGGTCCACGCCCACCTCGTTGAGCAGGCACAGGCCCTTCTTGCGGGCCTCTTTGTCCATGGCCTGAATCTCTTCCTTGACGTAGGAGGCGGTGATCATGTGCTTGCCGTGGATCAAGCACAAGCGGGCGATCAGCGGGTGCAGGGTCCAGGGCAACAGGCTGATTACAATGTCGGCCGCCGAGACATGCTGTGCCGGCACGGTTTCGTCTTTGACGTCGAGGCGGACGGCCCTGCCGGCGGCGTGGCCCCCAATGATGGCTTCGGCCCTGTCCAGCGCCTGATCGGCCAAGACCACCGTCAATCCACCTTTTTCAAGCAGGTAACGAACCGCGGGCCGTGCCACCCGGCCGGCGCCCAAGATCAGTATCCGCTGCATGATCTCTCTCCTTATGGTCCCATCATGCCGGGTCGACAGTCAGGCGCCAAAGAATTGATTTTTCGATCGAAGGAATAATAATGCGCCCTTAAATGTGTTGTCCCAAACGGGACCACCGTTACTATCCATAAAACGAAAGCCGAAAGCGAAGCAAGCGTAGCTTTGAAAAATTAATGGTCACTTTCCACAATGTTTAGTTTCGACACTGTATGATCTCTTCAGGTGTAGGCCTGTTGCAAGAACAATTGTCAGTACAACCCAAGTTGATGGAGGAACGCTATAGGCGTAAATCCACTATTATTATCACCAACATAGACTATCCTTTTTGCCTTGCCAAATAAAGGGCGAAATGGTAGTCAATCTTAGTCTAGAAGTGTCTAATTTCAAGTTTCTACAGCCATTCCGTACACACATCGAAGCGATTAAGGACGGAACTGCGGCAGCAAAAAATTAGACACATTAGGTGTTGTTTTAAAGAAGACGTGGGCACCGATCTCGGGCAAAACCAGAACGACAAGCGAATAAGCCAACAGGGAAAAATGAAAAAAATAATGAAACTGTCATCAAATATCCTGGTGTTAGCATTCATTCTGGTTGTCTCCGGATGCGGTTCTTCGGAAAATGAAATAGAAAAGCAGGAAAACAGGAGGGCTGCATCGGTAAAGGTTGTCAAGGTGAAAAGGGGTGATATAGCCTCCTATATCTTTGCAACCGGGACCATATCTCCTATCCGTGAGGCAAGGATCGGCCCCAAGGTAGAGGGAAGGATAGAAAAAATATTTGTTGATGTCGGGGACAGTGTGACAAAGGGTCAACCCTTGATACGGCTGGAACAGAGCACCTATATGTCTGCCAAAAATGAAGCAAGCGCTTCCCTCGGGATGGCTCAATCCCGTTTAAAAAAGGCAAGGCTGGATTTGAAAAATGTGGCAAGGAACTACAAAAGGCTGTCTAATCTCTGGGCCGAGAAGAGTGTTTCCGAACAGACGTATGATAAAATCTTGACCGACTACAACATTGCGCAGGCCGAGCTGAACCTGGCCGAGGCACAGTTGAAAGTGGCCACGGCCAGAGCGGCCATTGTAGAAGAGAATCTGAAGGATACCGTCACCTATGCGCCTTTTTCAGGGTTTGTTGTTGAAAAGCTCATGCAGGAAGGCGAGGTGTCCAATTGGGTGACCTATCTCTGGTATGTGCTTCATATTGTAGATATCAGCAAAATAAAGCTCGAGTGCCATATTTCCGAGACCAAACTGGTATTCTTTCAGGTAGGTAAAGATGTTGAACTTAAGGTCGATTCCTATCCCGGGAAGATCTTTTCAGAAAAAATTACTGTGATAAATCCAAAAATAGATCCGATTAACAGGACCTTCCTCATAGAGATAGAAATTCTCAATCCCGATTTTAAACTTAGGGGAGGGATGTTTTGCCGATTAAAGATAGTTGAGCAAGAGAAAAAAGGGGTATTGCAGGTGCCTAAAGAGTCCCTTTTAGTAAAAAATGAAAAGCATACTGTCTTTAAAATAGAAGCAGGCAAGGCCAGGGCTCAAATCGTTCAACTGGGTATTAGCGACGGCGATTGGGTAGAGGTGATTGAAGGCCTGAACGGGACGGAGTCGATAGTCATAGAAGGCCTTTACGCCTTAACCGATGGGGTCTCTGTAGAGGTTATCCAATGAAATTGCCCGAGTTTTCAATCAACCGGCCGGTGACTACGATTATGCTCTTGTTAATTGTCGTTGTAGTTGCCCTGACATGTTTTTTCCGGGTCGGTGTTGACATGTTTCCTGAAATGGATTTCCCGGTAGTGGCGATAATTACCGAATACCCTGGAGTAGCCTCGGAAGAGATCGAAACTTTGATAACCGAACATATAGAAGAACAGGTGGCGGTGGTAGACAAGCTTATCAAATTGAAGGCCGCTTCCCTGGAGGGCTTGTCGGTTATGATGTTGGAATTTGAATGGGGGACAGATCTTGATATAGCGGCCCAGGACGTGAGAAACAGGGTTGAGCTGGCCCTTGATTTCCTTCCCAATGACGTTGATCGTCCCCTGGTGCTCAAGTTTGACATGGATATGATGCCGGTAGTTTATTATGGTGCTTTGACCATGAGCGGACGGAACTTAACGAACATGAAGAAGCTCATGGAAGACACGGTGGAAAAGAGACTGGAGTCTCTGCCCGGCGTAGCCTCTGTGAGCATAGTGGGAGGGTATGAACGGGAAATAGTGGTAGCCGTTGATCGGGAGAGGCTGTCCGCGCACAACTTATCGCTTCAACAGGTGGTGGAGACGGTCGGCTCACAGAATGTTGATATCCCTGGAGGCCATATCACCCGTGGAGGCAACGAGCTGGTAATCCGCACCATGGGAAAATATCAAAACCTTACGGAAATCGCAGATACTATCCTGTCGGTTGAAAATGGAATCCCTGTTTATGTAAGGGACGTAGCCGAGATCCAGGATACCCATGAGGAGATAAGAAGCAGGGGAAAAACCAACGGAGTCTCTTCCGTATTGATCCTGGTTAATAAGGAACCGGGCGAAAATTCCATTAGAGTCGTGGACGCGGTGAACCGGGAGCTTGACGGGATAGAGAAAAGCCTTCCTCCCGATATAAAGATATTGAGAAGCTATGATACCTCCAGCCTGATCAGGGCCTCCATATCACAGTTGAAGGAGAGTATCGCATGGGGGGGCTTGTTCGCCGTCGGAGTGATATTTCTGTTCCTTTGGAACTTCCGTGCCACCCTCTCTCTTGCGGTGACCATCCCTTTTTCAATCATTGCCGCCTTTATTCCCCTCTATTTTATGGGACATACCATCAATATGATGACACTATCGGGGGTGGCTCTGGCCGTAGGCATGATTGTTGATGATGCCATTGTCGTGATTGAAAATATCTATAGACACATGCAGGAGGACGCGTCAGGTAAAGATGCGGCCCTTAAGGGGACCTCGGAAGTAGGGATGGCGATTACCTCCTCAACCCTTACCACCATTGTCGTGTTCTTGCCCATGGCCCTCGCAGCCGGTATCTTCGGGATTATCGTGCGGCCTTTGGGGCTGACCGTCACCTTCTCTTTGCTGGCTTCTCTTTTGGCGGCTCTGACCCTGATTCCAATGATAGCCTCGAGGATTTTCAGGAGGACCCGGAATAAGGCCAAGGGGGAAATCTTCTCCGGAATAAAAACTGCCTACGACCGGTCTATCAGGTGGACACTGCATCATCGTTCGATAACCGTTGTTGCGGCCGCGCTCGTTTTTGCGGTTAGTCTCTACATGATGAAATTCGTGGGAACCGAATTCATTAGTAAATTAGATGAAGAGGCTTATACCGTAGTCGTCAAACTTCCGCCGGGGACGTCTCTTGATGAAACCGGCAAATTTGTTGACAAGATTGAAAAAGCCGTGATGGAACAACCTGAATTTGAATCCATTGTTTCCCTTACCGGAATTTCTGAAGCCAGCAGGATAGACATGGTCTTTGGCGTCGGTCCTGCGGGTGTAAATGAATCCGAGATATTTTTTAACCTGGCGCCAAAGGAAAAGAGAAAAAAAAGCGGGGCTGAATTTCTTGAGACCTTGCGGCCCTATATACCCGAACTTGATGGGGCAATAGTATATTTCATGGACACCATGGACTGGTTTGCCGGAGGAGGAGAAAGGGCAATTGAAGTAAAGATATCCGGAAACAGCCTGAAGGTGCTGAACGCTCTTACCAACACTGTAGAGAAGAAAATGAAAGGAATAGAGGGGATCTGCGATGTGGATAACAGCCTTAAGATCGGAAGGCCTGAATTTCAGATAGTAATAGATAGGGAAAAGGCATCCCAAATGGGTATTACGGTAAGGAATATCGCCTCCGGGGTGGAATCGGCCTTTCTGGGCAGAAAAACAGATTCCAAATACAGGGAAGCCGGGGACGAATACAATATCAGAATAAGATTCCAGGAGCCCTATAAAAAGAGCTTTGAAGACTTGAAAGATGTGATTATCTCTTCTCCTCTCGGCTTTCAGGTCCGTTTGAACGATATCGCAAAAATCAGGGAGGGAAAAGGTCCTGCGAGGATAGACAGGGAGGCTCAACAAAGGGTGGGGATTGTGAGCGCCAATGTCTTTGGACGCGATCTGGGAAGCGTAGCGAACGAGCTGAAACAGGTGTTGGATAAATTTCAATTGCCGGAAGGATATTCCATAACATACGGCGGTTCCTACGCACATATGGCGGAGATGCAGGTTGCGGCAGTGTGGGCGCTAATGCTTATTGTGCTCCTCATATACATGTTGATGGCCGCCCAGTTCGAGTCCTTTCTCCACCCCCTTATCATTATGTTTACCATACCTCTCGCATTTATCGGAGTTGTTTTTTCTTTGCTGATAAGCGGCGCCACCCTTTCCCTTACTTCCTTTATCGGCCTGCTCACGGTAATAGGAATTGTCACAAAAAACGGAATCCTTCTGGTCGATTGTATTAATCAGCAACGGGAAAGGGGGATGGAAAGAGACCGGGCAATTATAACCGGAGGGACGATCCGTCTCCGTCCAATTCTGATGACGGCCATGACTACCATTTTTGCGTGTATCCCCATGGCTCTTTCCAAGGGTGAAGGGGCGGAACTGTTTTCTCCTATCGGAATAACGGTAATAGGGGGGTTGACTGCATCGACTTTTCTTACCCTGTTATTGATGCCCGTGCTCTACAGCCTTTTTGATGATCTGGCAAGAAAGGTGAAAAGAAGCGTATAAGGGTCTTGGAAATAATAAAACCCACAGAGATGGCTCCGGATTCTTATAAAAAGTATATATTTCCACAAGAGATACGAACCACCGGCGGACGTATCATCGTCGCGGTTCCGTCGGTAAACAGATTCAGCGCAGGGGTTTGTCACACATCGGAAAATCGTTTTCCGTAGAGAATCCCTCTTCCGGATTAAACGGATGGGGTCCTCGTCTGAACCCTTTAACAACTGACGAAAGGAGGCATGTATGGCAGAAGAGATTGATGTCGGGTGTGCCCGACCAACCGGAGGACCGGTTGGAGAACCGGTAGCGGAGACCACCAGTGAGACAATCGCACCGAAAAAGGAGGAGACGACAATGATTCATGTGGGAGAAAAAGCACCGGACTTTGTGGCACCGGGATACCGGCAGGGAAAATTTATTAACCTTAAGCTGTCCGACTACCTGGGCAAGTGGGTCCTGCTCTGTTTTTATCCGGGCGATTTCACATTCGTATGAGCGACCGAAATTTCGGCGGTCGCCGAAAAATATGCCGAGTTCCGGCAGCTGGGCGTGGAATTGCTCTCCATGAGCATCGACAGCATGTTTGTTCACAAAATGTGGGATGATCACGAACTGGCCAAGATGGTTACAGGCGGTGTGCCCTTTCCCATGCTGTCCGATGCCGGTGGCAAGGTGGGTCGGCTGTACGGGGTGTTTAATGAGAATGCGGGCGTGGAGAACCGGGGCCGCTTCATTATCGATCCGGACGGTGTGGTCCAGGGCTATGAAGTCCTGACGCCGCCGGTGGGGCGCAATGTGCAGGAAACCCTGAGGCAGGTTCAAGCCTTCCAACGAGTCCGGGAGACCAAGGGCGCGGAAGCCACACCGTCAGGATGGCGGCCGGGGAAGCTGACGCTTAAACCGGGACCGGACTTGGTCGGCAAGGTCTGGGAGGTGTGGAAAACAGACATGGCTTTCGACTAAGGATTGGGGACGAAATAGAGTTCACGATCCTAAGGGTTCGCGCAAAAATAACTTCGCAGAATTGGCGCTCATATTTGGTCCAGGTTTGGCTGATCCGAGAGAGCAAAACTACAGGAATAGCGTGCTATTTCGAGGATTTTGAGAGTGAGGTATCAGCCAAAGATGGGCTGAAGCTGAGATGCGAAAATGTGAAGTTATTTTTGCGCGAGCCCTAAGCACCTTTCACCCTTTGGGGATCAGGCCGCCCTGACCGGATGAAACCGACCTGGTTTCCGAATATGATCCAAACTGGTGGATCACCTGTTCGTGCCCACCAAGGGCGGGCTGAACAGCGCCGACAACCTGTGATTGTACGATATCCTCGAAACCGCTTTTTCCCAACCTCAGCAGCATCGCAAGGTTGCAGGGAGATGCGTGCATGGAATTGCATGGATGCGACCCTATCTGCGGGGCACCCGATCCATCTGCTCCAATAAGAATCCTAAACGATTAGAATGTAAAGGTTCTATTAAATTTTCATCCGACACCCACACTGGCACAGGCTTTGTAACGGTGATTGATAAAAATTGGGGGACACGATGAAAGTTGCCGTCACCGTCTGGGAAGATCGCATATCACCGGTATTTGATGCATCGCGACGATTGTTGATCGCGGAGATTGAAAATGCCCGAATCACGGACCGGTCCTATGTTCTTTTCGACTCCGAACTGCCGTCCAGTTTGGCAAAAAGCCTGGCAAAACTCGATGTACCGGTTCTCATCTGTGGGGCGGTATCTCAGGTTCCGGCCAATGTGATCAGTGCGGGCGGCATTACGTTGATCCCCTTCATTGCCGGAGAAGTGGAGCGCGTACTCGAGGTATACGCAAAGGGAAATTCGCTTGAACCCACCTTTGTGATGCCCGGATGTCACGGCTGCATCCCCAAAACCGGAAAACCGGCTCGCTGAACGCAAATTTCATTTAAATCGATAAAGGAGCAAGCATTGACCCGACTATTATTCGTCACCCCGAACCAAGCCAACTTTGCCGACTTGTCGGCGGGTATTGAAAAGCAGGGCGGCACCATCCTTTGGGCCGCATCCGGCGATCAGGCGCTGAAGGCGATCGTAACACAAACTGTTGATCTAATCGTGGCGGACGAAAGTCTTGGCGACATGACGGGGTTGGAATTCGTTGAACGCCTCGTCGCCGTCAACCCCATGGTCAATAGCGCGGTCGCCAGCTCACTTTCCAAAGAGGCGTACCATAGGGCCAGCGAAGGGCTGGGTATTTTGATGCAGCTTCCCCCCAGTCCGGACCGGGCCGATGGGGAACGACTGATGGAACACCTGAGTCAAATTTTGGGCCCGACGGGTAATGAACGGTGACCGGCTAAAGATTGGGGACGAAAACAAGTCCACGATCCCAAGGGTCCTGGAAATAAATAATTATACACAACATCGAGGTAATCCAATGAAAAACGCACCCAATGGTGTCGGCATAAAGGAGCAACCGCCGGAGCCGAACCCCGACGAGCAGGCCAAGCAGTCCCTTTCCAAAATTAAAAACAAAATCATTGTCATGAGTGGAAAAGGCGGTGTCGGCAAATCCAGTGTCTCCGTCAACCTGGCCATCTCCATGGCTGAAAAGGGGTTCGACGTCGGATTGATGGATGTGGATATTCACGGTCCCGACATCCCCAGAATGCTGGGACTGACCGGCATGATGGCTGCCAACGCGAACAAGAAACTGGATCCCATGCGGTTTTCCGACAGGCTGACGGCGGTTTCCATCGAATCGCTCATGACCAACAAGGATGATGCCGTCATCTGGCGCGGGCCGATGAAGCATGGTGCCATCCGCCAGTTTGTCGGTGACGTGGAATGGGGGAATCTGGACTACCTGATCATCGATTCTCCCCCGGGAACCGGTGATGAACCCCTTACCGTCGCCCAGCTGATCCCGGACGCCCGGGCCATCATCGTAACCACGCCCCAGGAAGTTGCTCTGGCGGATGTGAGAAAATCGATCAATTTCTGCAAGACCGTCAAAATTGAAATCCTCGGCCTGGTGGAGAATATGAGCAGTTACATCTGCCCCCACTGCGGAGAAGCTGTCGATCTCTTCGGTTCCGGAGGTGGTGAACGGACGGCGCTGCTGGCCGGGCTCAAACTGCTGGGACGGATTCCCTTCGATCCCAATATCGTCAAATGCGGGGATGCCGGCATCTCTTACCAGGAGCAGTATGCCGACGCCCCGGCAACCCGGGTTTTTGGGGAAATTGCATCACAGATATCTTGTGCCACCTGAAGTTGATGGATGACGGCTGTCGATGATCCGCCGGATTAATGAAGAAACATGGAGGTTGAAAATGAAAATTGCAATCAGTGCTACCGGTAAAAATCTGGAATCATCTATTGATGAGCGCTTCGGCCGATGCCGATACTTCATCATCCTTGAAACGGATGATATGAGCTACGAAGTGATCGAAAACAACAACGCCGAACTGCAGAGCAGTGCCGGCATCCAATCGGCCAGCCTGGTTGCATCCAAGGGCGTGGAGGCCGTCATCACCGGTAACTGTGGCCCCAAAGCCATGCAGGTCTTCGCCACGAGCACGATCAAGGTGATTATCGGTCAGCACGGGACGGTCAAAGACGCTGTCGAGCAGTTTAAAATCGGCGGACTCACCCCCTCGGACAGCGAAAATGTTCCTGAAAAATTCGGGGTCGGACCGATCCCGTCCGGCGGCGGTTTTCAACAGCCGGGAATGAGCGGCGGCGGTCGAGGCATGGGCGGCGGCGGCGGTCGAGGCATGGGGGGCGGCGGTGGTCGAGGCATGGGCGGCGGCGGTGGTCGAGGCATGGGCGGCCAATGCCGGCGCTCATACGATCTCGGCGCACCGGGAGTTAAAAAAACGGCTCAAAATTTGCCCAGAGAACAGGAACGGACCCAATTGCAGCAACAGGCCGACGAATTAAAAAGGCAAATGGACAGCATCCAGGCCAGAATTAATAGTCTGACCTGAACATTGGGTCGGGCTGTCGGTTCACGGGAAGTGTTTGAACCGCGACGGTTAGGGTTCGCGCAAAAATAACTTCGCAGAATTGGCGCTCAGATTTGGTTCAAGTTTGGCTGATCCGAGAGAGCAAAACCACAGGAATAGCGAGCTATTTCGTGGGTTTTGAGAGTGAGGTATCAGCCAAAGATGGGCTGAAGCTGAGATGCGAAAATGTAAAGTTATTTTTGCGCGAGCCCTTAGCAAAGGGAGTACCGCACATGCGTGACGACTTTGATGCTTTTGTAGAGAAGCTTCAGGATCAGATATTTGATGAAACCCGGCAAGCCTTCGGTGAGGCCGGCTTTCAGCGCTGGCGCAACCCGCTCTATCGGGGGCCCCTGGACGGTGCGGATGCGCACGCACGGGTGACGGGAACATGCGGTGATTCAATGGAGATCTTCTTGAAATTTGACGACGGTCGGGTGTGCGATGCCGCTTATCTGACCGACGGTTGCGGGTCGAGCACGGTATGCGGCTCTTTTGGTGCGGAAATGGCCATTGGTAAAACTCCCGATGAACTGGTCGACATCACCGGGGATGCCATCCTGGAAAAGATCGGCATATTTCCCGAAGAAGATCGGCACTGTGCCTTTCTTGCGGCCGAAACCCTGCAGGAAGCCTTGAACCGGTATATGATTGCCCTGCACAAAGAAAAATAATCCGCCTATGAAACAGCCCGACTACCGATATCTTTTCGGTCCGGTGCCGTCACGGCGTTTCGGGCGATCGCTGGGTATTGACCTGATACCGTACAAAACTTGCAGTCTGGACTGTGTTTTCTGCCAGTTGGGCCGAAGCCCGAGAAAGACGCTTGAAAGAAAGCCATACACCCCCACGGCCGATGTGATTGCTGAAATCGACCATTGGCTGAAGAGCGGTGGTGTTGCGGATTACCTGACCCTTTCCGGTTCCGGCGAACCGACGCTTCATTCGGAATTCGGCCGAGTGCTGGACTTTCTTCGAGACCAGTCCATGCCGTCGGTACTGTTGACCAACGGAACCCTGCTTAACTTACCGGATGTACGGGAAGCCGCTGCTTTGGCCCATGTGGTCAAGGTGTCCCTGAGCGCCTGGAACCAGAAATCATTCGAGTGGGTCAACCGGCCCCATCGTCGGCTCGATTTCAGACGCTTCTTCGAGGGGTTGAAACAATTCCGCAACGGATTCGGCGGCCGGTTGTGGCTGGAGGTATTCCTCCTGTCAGGCATCAACGCGATGGCCGGAGATGTTGAGAAAATCGCCACCCTGGCACGGGAGCTGAGGCCGGAGCACATTCATCTCAACACCGTCGTCCGGCCGCCGGCCGAGGACTTTGCCGTCGCCGTACCCATGGCGCAGATGGAGGCGCTCGCCGGTTTGTTTGATCCGCCGGCCCGGATCGCCGCCGGGTTCAAGATCACTCGGTCCCAAAAGGTAAAGGTTGACGAAGCCAACGTCCTTTCCATGCTCAGGCGCCGGCCCTGCACCATGAAACAAATCCAGGCGGCATTTGGACTACACATCAACGAGACCTCAAAAATCCTCAGTTACCTCATGCAACGCAATCAGATTCGTTCCGATTCGAGAAACCAAGAGGTGTATTACCGGTTTACTTAATTGCTTGCATATTGCACCCGTCAGCTATAGTTTATCAATTTATCGCCGACCAGTCGGCTAACCATGCTTTTGCAGCGAGGCGCAAAGAGACGCGTCTGGGGAACCCTTACATGCCTACGGAAACAGTTGAGACCCTGATTGTCGGAGGCGGCCTCAGCGGTATATATGCCGCCTACTTGCTGTCGCGGAGAAATAAATCTTTTATCGTTCTCGAAGCCCGTGAGCGTACCGGCGGCAGGATTTTAAGTCATGAACATCATGGGTTTTTCTCCGATCTCGGCCCCTCCTGGTATTGGCCCGCGATTCACCCGAAAATGGCGCACCTCATTCAAACCATGGGCCTCAAGGGATATCGTCAGTTTGAAGCTGGGATGGGTTGTTTTCAACGGTCCAATGGCGTCGTCCAGACCGTCGGCGGTTACGCCACGGAACCCCGATCCTGGCGACTTTCCGGCGGAATGATGGCACTGATCACAAGACTCCGGGAAGCGATTCCTGAAAACGCCATCAGATGCAATCACCCGGTCTGCCGGATAGAAAAAAAATTCCCAGGTGCCATAGTCAGTGTCGGCGAATTGGAGAAAGAACCGTGGGCCCGGTTCAGGACCAGCAAGGTCATCCTCGCTCTGCCGCCGCGCCTTGCCGCCGCCACCATTCTCTTTACCCCGAACCTGTCTCATCATTTGACCCAGGCGATGTTGAAAATCGGTACATGGATGGCGGGTCAGGCGAAATTCTGTGCCCTCTACAAAGAACCTTTCTGGCGGAAAACGGGCCTGTCCGGCCAGGCGTTCAGCGAGTGCGGGCCGCTGGGTGAGATCCACGACGGATCCAACAACAACGGCGGGGGGCCCTATGGGCTGACCGGTTTTGTCGGTATCCCGGCGGCCCAACGCAACCAGCAACAACGCCTCACCGGGGCGATTCTTTCCCAGCTTGCAACCATCTATGGCAAACCGGCGGCGCAGCCGTCGACCTTCTTCTACCGGGATTGGGCACAGGAACGATTTACCGCCACCCCGTTCGACCAGCCACCGATGGTCGAACATCCCTACTATCACCCTCCGGCAGGTCAAACGTCCATTTGGGATGGAACCATCCATTTTGCCGGCTCGGAGACCGCCACCCAACATGGTGGTTATCTGGAAGGCGCCTTGACCGCTGCCGAACGGGCGGTAATGACCCACATTGTCGAAGCGGTGAAGATTGAAAAAGATGCCCTTAGGATTGGGGACGAAATAAAGTGAACGACAATTGCAGATCAAAGCGCCAAGACAATGGATCAAAAGGGTGAGGCGAACTGCATTTATGTATTTGAAATTGCTGATGTTGTCGATGAGCATGGCGCTTGTTTTTGGAACTGAAACGGGTGAAGCTGCGGAAAAATTGCAGACATTCAGCTTTTATTTTGAAAACGATTTTATAGCGAAAACCGACCAGAATTACACCAACGGTGTAAAGCTGTCCTGGACTTCACATGATTTGACCGGTTATGCCGATAGCGGCTGGCTGCCGGACTGGAGCTTGCCGCTCATACGCAGGCTGCCTTTCATCAATGAGCCGGGGCTGCAGCGCAATGTCGTCCTCTCCATCGGGCAGAACATTTATACACCTGAAGATATCGAGGCTGAAGAGCTGGTTGAAGATGAACGGCCATATGCGGGATGGACCTACTTCGGCATCGGCCTGCACAGAAAAAACGATCGCCGTCTGGATTCGATGGAGATTCAGCTCGGCATGGTCGGCCCCGCATCTTTCGCCGAACAGACGCAAAAATGGGCTCATCAATGGGTCGGTGCGCAATATCCGAATGGCTGGGACAATCAAATTAAAAACGAACCCGGGCTTGCCGTCATATACGAACGAAAATGGCGGTTTCCGTATGACGGGAATTTCGGGACACTGGGTTTTGATGTTATCCCTCATCTGAGCGGTGCATTGGGCAATGTTTACACCTATGCCAATGCCGGGGTGGGAGCCCGGATAGGATGGAATATCCCCAGGGATTTCGGGACGTCTCTGATCCGTCCGTCCGGCGCTTCCAACGCGCCTCTGAACGCACGGGACCCCCGAATCTCCAGTGATCAAGGGTTCGGTCTGTATCTGTTTGTCACGGCCGACGGGTGTGCCGTGCTGCATAACATATTTCTGGATGGAAACACCTTTGCCGACAGCCACAGCGTCGATAAAAAACATTTTGTAGCTAATATCGGAGCAGGCATCGGATTGATCATCCACCGCTTCAAGCTTTGCTACACCCACGTTTTGCGGACGAGAGAGTTCGAAGGACAAGAAGATGACCAGGTTTTCGGTTCCATCACCCTTTCTTTTACATACTGAGTGTCGAATGCCGGAACAGGGCATGACGATGCAACCGTCAGGCGGCAATCGGAGCCCGAAAGTCACGAAACGTCGATCCTATCACGTACCGCAATTCCACGATTGCCAGCATGCAAGCCTGGGGCCTGATGCGCATCCCAATAAGATCGGTTCTCAGCAGATAACGTGTTGCACAGAGGATGCGCATGGAGGACCATCCGCTTTAAAGATCATGTGTCATCAATTACACTAAGCAAGTCAAATTTTTCTTCAAGAATAGTTTTTAATTTCTCAATTTTTTCGGGAGCACAATTTCTCATTCGTATATAAACATGACGATGTCCGGGCTCCTCTCCGGAATGGGGGGTAAGGATGCTGGCGATCCGGCCGTCATTTTCATGAATTATATCGTTTACCTTCTTGATGGAACCCGGACTATCTTCCAGTCTGAATCCGAAGGTTGTCTTCCCCGCCTTAATGCCGGAGAAATCGACAATAATCTTGAAAATATCCGACTCAGTTATAATTCCGACAAGCCCTTTCCGGGAATCGACGACGGGAAGGCCGGAAATATGATATTTTAACATTGTCTCGGCTGCTTTCACGACACTTTGTTCAGGAGAAACAGTAACCACATCGGATTTCATAATTTCTCCGACTTTAATATTTGCCAGCAAATCATAAAGCTCCGGCATCAGTTTTCTTTCAGCCTTATCGAAGCTAACAACTTGAGACGGGCTTGCCGACCGAAGGTCACGATCGGTGACCATTCCAATCAGTTCATCATTATGTACCACCGGGAATCTGCGAACCCCCGCTTCTTTCATGCGTTCAGCGGCTCTAATGATAGACATGTCCTTATCGATGCTTATCGGATCTGCCGTCATATATTTTTCTATCCACATAACCAAAACCTTTCTTTTGGGGGTTATTACAAAACCACCTCCTCGATCGGTGGCGTCTTTACTCTTCTTTCCAAACGGGTTCTCTCTTTTCTAAAAAAGCGACAAGCCCCTCTAAGCCATCATGAGAAGGTGCAAGCTCGTTGAGGTAAATTTCCTCTATCTCGTCCAGGGCTTTTTCAAACGGTTTGTTGAAAGTAGCCGCCATGGCCATTTTACTCGCCCGGATAGCAACGGAACTGAGTTTTAAAAGACTTCCCACCATCGCATTTTCAGCTGCTTTCAATTCACTCGCCGGCACGACCCTGTTAACCAATCCAATCTCTTTGGCTTCTTGCGCCGAAATACTTTCTCCCGTGAAGAGAAACTCATACACCTTTTTGCGAGGTATAAAAAAAGGATAGGCTGCTAACGCCAAGGGCGCAAAATTGCCTAAGGTGATATCGGGCTGGCCAATTACGGATTTTTCTGAGGCAATGACCATGTCACAAAAAAGAGCGAGTTCACAACCGCCTCCCAAGGCAAAACCATCTATGACGGCAATCGTAGGTTGCTCCAACTTAATCATTTGACGGAACATCCCATGAAAGACACGCAGCATCTCTTTTACTTTTTCAGGCAGATGATCGCGCACCTCCACGCCGGCGGAAAAGCCTTTGGTTCCGGCCCCGGTAAACACAACGGCCTTTATGGCCTTCGTGTTTCTTATTTCTTCCAGCGCGGATACGATTTCAGACATGGTTTGAAGATCGAGTATGTTCAACGGCGGTCGGTTTATTGTTATCCGGCCCACATTATTCTCAATATTGAGAAGTATATTGTTATAATTCATTGCGATTCGCCTCCTGGATAATGGGTTTAGGGAATCAAGACCGTTCTAATTGATTCACCTTTTCGTACCACATCAAGGGCCTCATTAACCTCCGATAATGGAAATTTTCCTGTAATCAACGGTTTAATGTCTATTTTTTTATTCTTAACAAGATCAATGATTCTTGGGATATCAGCGGTACAGCAACTGACCGACCCAACAATTTCCAGTTGCTTGACCATCATTCGTCCGGGGCTGAAAGATGCATTGTCCGGACAAAATCCTACAACAACGAGCCGGCCGCCGGGCCGTAAAATCTGGTAAGCCTGAAGGATGGTTTCAGGCCGCCCAATCAACTCGAAAGCCACATCAACGCCGCCCCCCGTCAAACGCCGTATTTCCTTTACTACCTCTTTTCCTTTTTTGGCGTCGATGGTTTTATAGGCCCCAAACGCCTTTGCCGTTTGAAGTTTTGTTTTCGGGCTTCCGGTTACAACTGGAATATCGAAATCCACCGCAATCACAGACACACCCATGGCTGCGGCAATCTGAACACAATTCATTCCCAAACCACCACAGCCGATGACAGCTGCCGTGTCTCCGAGAGTCAGGCCCGAACGGTTCTTGACGGCATGAAAAGGTGTCGATACGGCATCGGCGATTATGCAGCCATCCTCCGGCGGGATTTCCGGTGGGAGTAGATATGCATTTCGTGCAGGAACCTTTATATACTCGGCATAGGCACCGTTGATGTGGTTGCCAAGCATTATCCAGTTGTCACAGATATTGTCTCTGCCTTCCCTGCAGTTACGGCACGAACCACAGGAAATAATATTGCCCAATAAGACTGAGTCTCCGACTTTAAAATCCACCACCGAGGCTCCGACCTCTGATACGGTTCCGGCTGATTCATGCCCTAGTATAATTGGTGGTTTTTTAGCGGTAGGCACACCAAGATCAATGTATTCCATATCAGACTGGCAGATGCCGCATCCGGCAACCTTTACCAAGATATCGTTCGGACCGATCCGAGGCGTAGGAACTTCTTCAAACTTCAGCTTTTTTCCAGGTCCATAAAAAACAGATGCTTTCATTGATCCCCCTTTTAGTCAGAGAACACCGACACAGATTAATAAAGGAACGATATTGGAGTTTTCCGTTTTTCAGGAAGTTAAACTTGCCGGTTGGACCTCAATGTCAACAACTCAAGAGACCGATGCACGGCATAACCGGCTTAAAATAATGTCTCGATGGATACAATCTTATCTCCCTTTAATCCATGTACCATCATTTACAAATTCACGCCGCATTTTTTTTATTTTTTCCCGGTTTATGTGGTAATCTCCCTGTTTTTCCATTAAAAAGCCTAAATGATGGTTCCGGTCATTCAGGGTATTGACTTCACTTGTGGCAACCTTTTCGATGATTAAAGTAACTCGCCCATCCTCAGAAATCAGTTTGCCCTGATTCTGGCAGACCAGACATTCCACACCATCTTCGATGAATTTGAATGCCTGTGATCCGCAGATATTGCATCTCTTCCCATCGGGAATGATCTCTTTCTTAGGAGAAAATAACATCCGACCCAGTTCTATCGTTTTTTTGTGATTTTCTTCACCGGCTAGAATTTCTCCCTTTCCACCGGCAAGGAGATTTGCTTCCCCTACTATATCAAGTCCCATCGTCATGGCTGCACTGCCAAGTGCGGCTGATGTATATCCGTCTTTTCCTTTCACCCCTAAAAGCGTAATAATCAGACAAGGCTTACCGATAAATTTTTCAAAACGAGGGTACATCATGCAGAGTCTATCGACGATCATTTTAACCGTGCAGATGGGTCCAAAAAAATAGACAGGCACGGCAAGGATCACCCCGTCAGCCTTTGCCAAGGCATCAAGGAAAATTTCCATATCATCATCCTGAACACAGCAGCCCTTTTCAATACATCGATAACAGCCCAGGCAAAGCTTGACATCCAGATCACTTATCCTGAGTAGAGACAGCGAATGGGGCTCGGGTATATGACGGCCAATCATCTTCACCGCCAGTTCTGAGTTTCCCATTTTACGGGTGGATCCTATAATTCCAAGAACGTTTTTCATGAATTTATGCCTAACTACTTCAACAATTCATTCGCTATTATATTTCGCTGAATCTGATTCGTACCTTCTACGATCTGAAAAATCTTTGCCTCGCGCATATAGCGCTCGACCGGGTAGTCCTTGATATAACCATACCCGCCGAGAAGCTGGACTGCGTCGGTGGTTACACTCATCGCAGAATCCGTGGCAAAGCACTTGGCCATGGACGCCTCTTTGGTGAATGGCTTCCCCTTGTTTGCAAGATCGGCTGCTTGATAGAGGAGCAGACGTGAAGCCGAAATCATTATGGCCATATCAGACAGCATCCACTGGATACCCTGAAATTTGCAGATAGAACGTCCGAACTGTTTACGCGCTTTCGTGTAGGAAAGCGCAGCTTCATAGGCTGCCTGTGCAACGCCAAGACCTATGGCACCGACAGATATTCTTCCACGGTCAAGCGCGCCCATTAGCATCTCGAAACCCTTACCTTCTTCCCACAAAATGTTTTCCCTGGGAACGATACAATTGGAAAAAATCAGTTCACCGGTTGGAGAGCCGCCATAGCCCATTTTGTTTTCAACCTTGCCGAATTTGAACCCTTCAGCGCCTTTTTCAACGATTAAGATTGAAACCCCCTTGTGCTTCAGTTCCGGATTTGTTTTTACCCCAACGAGGTATATGTCAGCTTCGCCGGCAGTGGTAACAAATATCTTATTTGCGTTTATTACATATTTGCCATCAACCATTTCAACTTTAGCAGAAATCGCAGATATATCAGACCCCGCCTCCGGTTCAGTAATGGACAATGCGCCGATTTTTTTGCCTGACGTCATTTGTGGCAAAAACCGTTCTTTCAGTTCATCAGACCCATACGCCTGAATCATAAATTGTGTTGTCAAATGGACAGAAAAGGTTCCTGCCGTCGCAACACACCCCTTTGCAATTTCCTCCATCACTGCCACCATGGCATCATAACCATAGCCCATCCCACCATATTTATCAGGGGTGAGTAATCCCATAAAATCTAGATTAGAGAGTTTTTTCAACGCCTCACGGGGAAAGATATGCTTTTGATCGGTTTCAGCCGCATTGGGAGCCAGCTCTTTCTTTGAAAACGCGGTAGCCGCGTCCTTAATCATCCGTATTTCATCACTCAGTTCAAAATTCATCACTTTTCCTTTATTGATGGATCGTAATCTCCGGGAACCGCAATGCTTTTAGACTCCTTCGCGGGTCTTCAGCAAACCATCCGTTTGCGGGTGGTAGGTGATTATGGAATAAAGATCATTTGCTTTTAAGACCGGCGCACCGGCACGGCGTGTGAGAGAAAATCGATAACGGACCGGTTAAAGATATCGTTGCGATCCCCCGCAATCATGTGACCCGCCCCGGTAACATTAACGTACTCGCTGTGGGGACAAAGCGAGAGAAAACGCTGCGCACCTTCTTCACTGAGCACATCCGATAAACCGCCACGGACCAGTAACGTGGGTAGACTCAGCTTTTTAGCACTGGCTTCAAAGCGATTCTGCTGCTTGGTAATGTCGCGTCCCATGGTCCAAAAACGAGGATCCCAGTGCCAACGATACCTGCCGTCTTTAGTCAAACGAACGTTCTTGACCAGGCCTTCGAGGTTATTTGGTGGCTTCCGGTGAGGCTGGTAATCGGCGATGGCATCCGCGACCTCCTGTAATGAACCGAAGCCATCCGGCTTCCGGCGCATGAAGGACAAGATCTTTTTGACACCCTCATCTTCAATATTCGGTGCGATATCAACCAGTACCAAGGCCGTTGCCTCGATATGGTTTTCCCCCGTCGCCACCAAGCTGGTGCCACCGCCCATCGATGCACCGACGAGCACCGGGCGCCATCCACCCAGCGAACGGATCACGCACTTCAGGTCCTCCACCATGATGTCTATGCCGTAGATACCGTCTTCCGCCCAATCTGAATCCCCGTGCCCACGGGCATCGAATGTGATGGCATGATAGCCCGCTTTTCCCAACGCTTCACCGGCGCCTTTCCACGCATGGCGGGTTTGCCCGCCACCGTGCTGCAACAGCACCAGCGGCCCGCTCGGATCACCCCACGAATCGCCTGCGATCGTTATACCACCAGCCCCGGGCCAGCGATGCATGGGTCCGGGTATGCTCGGCAATCTTTTACCTGCACTCACAACGTTACTCCTATCAACGAAACACGCCTACGGCCAAGAAGAGGATTCACAAACCGTGTTCTATTCAAAGAGCGGCAGATCGCAAAATTCAGCCGGGTTATTGTTTGTCTACCAGGCACATCACCTGGTGCATGTAGCGGCATGTGCCTCCATCGGTGACGCCGTAGCCGATCCAAAAGGACGGGTAAGATGCGGGGTTTATTTTTTTACCTTGTATCCCGCCTCTTCTCGATCCCAAGTCTTTTTGTTAATGGCATCCGCCCTCAATCTATATTTCTCAATCTTATCCGTGGGTGTGCGTGGTAGATCCCTAAATTCAACATAGCGGGGAACCATATAGTAAGCCATCCTTTCCTGAGAATAGTCAAGGAGTTCCTCGGGGGGTAGTTCCTCGCCGGGTTTTAATTTCACAACAATCTTTAACTCATCTTCTCCCACCTCGGATTTTACCGCTATGGCTGCAGATTCCACGATTTTGGGATGGGAATTGATTACCTTTTCAACCTCAAAGGAGGATATGTTTTCCCCTCTCCTTCTCAGATAATCCTTTGCCCTGTCCACGAAATAGAGATATCCGTCGGAATCGAATTTTCCCAGATCTCCGGTGTGGAAATAAAAATTTCTAAATGCTTCCAGGGTCTTTTCCGGCATATTGATATATTCGGAAATCATAGAATATGGACGACTCGGCCTGCAGACAATCTCTCCCACCTCTCCGACCGGCATTTCATTGTCGTATTCATCAAGCACTCTTACATCATATATCTCTTTATTTGCCCGGCCGCAGGAAGCCGCCTGATCCAACTTTCCTTCCGTTTTCAAGCGGTCCTGTTCCTCAGTGGTCATCCAGGTGACTCCAGAACACTCGCTCAACCCGAAGTATCCGCAGGTAATCTTAGTGTTGAACCGATTTTCAAAATCACTCCAGATATCCCTAGGGACCGGACCGCCAAAAAACAATCTTACCGGGTTATCAGCATCATCTTCTTTAGGGGGCTGGGCATTGACAAAGTGTAGTATTCCACCCAAATAGTGGGCGACAGTCGCCTTATGTTTTTTTATGTTATCCCAGAATCTACTGGCACTGAACCCTTCACCCATAGCATAGGTGGCATTATTAAGAAGGGTCAGCAGGGATGTAAACCGGTGGTTGGCATGGTACAGGGGGAAAAAGTTGTAAACTATGTCATCTTCCCGGTATCCAACAAACTTGATAATGTCGGTAGAGTATAGATAGAAACAGTTATGAGTCAGGACGACTCCTTTGGACGGACCGGTAGTACCGGAAGTGTAGATAATATGCAAAGGATCACGACTCTCCACCTTCTCCGGAGGAGTAAAGTCCGGAGATTGATCAAGCAATTCAGTAAACGAATAGGTAGGGAATTTAAGGTTTGTTTTTAGATCGTTTCCTTCCGGAGAATAGATAATAACCTTTTCCAGGGCAGGTAATTCATCCTGGATACGCTCAATTCTATCCACATAGGACTCATCCACCACCAAGGCCTTAGCATCGGAATTGGTAATAAGGTGCCTTAAACCATCGCCTTTATAGCTGGTATTGGTGGGGGAATCCACCGCACCAATTTTGGCCAATCCAAACCAGGAATAAAGATATTCCGGGCAGTTATTCAGCATCACAGACACCTTATCCCCTTTTTTTATTCCCAAAGATAAAAATCCGTTGGCCACCCTGCTGGAATTGTCATGCATCTCCTGGTAGCTGATTTTCTCATCTCTAAAAAGAAGAAAAATTTTGTCCCGATTCAGCTTTGCCTTATCCTCTAAAATTGAGCCTATCGTTCTCTGATCATACTCTCTTTCGTAGTGCTTCATTTACGCTCCCTCCCTCCCGTGTTAAAGATAATCGAACCGCCTGATCGGGCAATAATTCATCAGCCCTGAAAACGCTATACCCGGTTCCTCAATATGCCTGGAATCTGATGATTAAAATCAGTGCTTCAGGTATTTTTCAAGATCACGGCGTCACTATTGGCCACAGGAGTGACACAAGTGACAAAAAAACATTTGTTATTATCTAAAAACATCCGTTATTATCTATTACGTACCCAAGCATCCTACGCATAAATTGTCAAGAACAAAATATTAAACTGAACTTCAGCGATAAAAATTCAAAAAGTCAATAAAAACGGCCCACTACTACAGCAAAAAAATCTTGACACTATCGAATGAATATTTGCCTGGTTTAGCCATTTTTATCATCTGCGGCATTGCCACTCAAAAAGCCTGAAAAATTTCCTTGACATTCAAAACAGGGGTTGTTAGGAGAATAACAGATGTTATTTTATGAATGGGTTGATAAAGAGGCTGTTGAATACATAACAATAGTTATTATAACCATTCTGTACATATTATAACCATTCTGTACATATTATAACCATTCTGTACATATTATAACCATTCTGCACATTATAATGGTTGATTAAAATTCGAAGCACTTTAAGTGGAAATTTTAAGAAAAGAACCGTTGACCCTTTGAAAAAGCGTTTCGCGGGCACCAAAATGCCAAACACCAGGCGCAATATGAAAAATACAAATTCAATCATAAAGCAAACTGAATTGGTATCGAAAAGGCAGGAGCAGATTTTAAATGCCGCGTCGAAGTTGTTTGTCAAAAAAGGTTACCACAAAACGACGATACGCGATATTGCCAGGGAAAGCGGCTTAGGGATAGGCCCCATATACGATTATGTTAAAAACAAGGAAGATATTCTTTTCATGGTTCTCAAGGCTATTTTGGATCGAAATTATAACGCACTAAAGGCAGGTATAGATGAGGCGGAAGACCCAGGAGAAAAATTGCGAGGGATGATAGAAACTTTATTTGATGTGTGTATTAGGTATCAAAAATTATTTCTGTTTATGTATCAGGAATCACATTTGCTTTGCAAATCAATGCAAAAGAAAATCCTTGCAAATGAGAAAAAATCTCTTTTATTGTTTGAGCAGGTTTTGAACGAAGGCGAAAAAGAGAAAATATTCAGAAAAAGTAATCACAAAGTCGGGGCCAATTTGATCGTCCTCCTGATTCATGGTTGGGTGCTGAAAAGATGGGATCTAAAAGATATAAAAAAAGAATCAAGGTTAAAATACACACTCGAATGTGTTTTTAAAACGTTAAGCGTTTGATTTTTAGCGATTAATGGACCCGTGGGGGCTGAAATCGGTAACGTTCAAAACGTGCTGCATGGCAGGTCGAAAGAATATACAAAAATGGTTAGGAGAACGCATCTATGAAAAGTCAGGAGATAATTGAAAGATGTTCAGAAATCTATACGGATATGGATTTCGGTTATATTAAGGACTGGAGGGCACGAACCGGCGGCGGTGCAATCGGTATCCTGCCCATATATTTCCCCAAAGAGGTCATACATGCAGCCGGTGTGCTGCCGGTGGAAGTCTATGGGGGCGGTGATATGGTTGATATCGTAAAAGGAGATTCATATTATCAATCCTATATCTGCCATATGCCAAGGAGTATTATCGACCTCGGGCTGTCAGGGAAGTTAGATGTGCTCGACGGTTTGATATGCCCATTCACCTGTGACGTAGTTAGAAATTTTTCCGGGGTCTATAAGTTACTATTTCCGGACAAATACTCGCGGTTTTTCGACCAGCCCCAGAACTTCGATCCCGATATCGGGGGAGAATATATGATATCTCAGTTAAAAGAGGTTATCGCGTTCCTGGAGGAAAAGGGGAAAAAAGTCACGACTGAGAGACTCAATGAAAGCATAGGACTTTACAATGAAAACAGAGCGCTTATCCGTAAGCTGTACGACATGCGTTCACAAAAGCCATGGCAGGTGCCGAGCCATGAAGTTTACCTTTTAATGAGGGCGGGAAATATCATTGAGGTTTCAGAGCACAATAACTTTCTCAGGGAATACATGGTCACCGTTGAAGAATTGGAAAGGAAACCGCTTGACAATATTCGTGTATTAATCATCGGGGCATTTTGTGAACAACCCCCGCTCAATCTGGTTAAGGTGATGGAGTTGTCGGGATGCTATATCGTTGATGATGATTTTATATTGGGCAATAGATATTTGGACCAGGATGTCGAGATCGGGGAAAACCCCTTAAAGGCCTTGGTTGACGGTTATCTAAAGAGCAATGTGCCTTCTTCCTGTCGGTTTGAGGAGTATAAAGCAAAAGAGGAAAAGTTGATAAAATTGGTGAAAGAAAGAAATGTTGAGGGCGTTGTTTTTGCCTGTGCGAGCTTTTGCGATCCGGCATTGCAAGACATTCCCAATTATCAGAAAAAGCTCGATGAGAAAGGGGTAAGATATATGTCTTTTCAATACTCGGAAGACACGAGCCAGTTTTCACTAATACGAGAGCAGATCGGGACTTTTACGGATTCGGTAAAGCTTTGGGGGGCATAAAATGGTCGCAAAAGAAAGAAATTATGATGTTGGTAAAGATGAGGCCATGCTCGCCGAAAAAGTGATTATGGCCAGTTACCTTCAAAAATTGGAAAGCGCAAAAAAAGAAGGAAAAAAAGTATGTTATACCTTTGTTCCGGGTAGTCTTATTGAGCTGTTGCACTGTTTTGACATCGTGCCGGTCTGGCCGGAAGTACTTGGTCTTCAGATGGGTCTAAGGAAGATTAGTGATGATTATATCGAGGTGGCTGAAAACGCCGGGTATTCCGACGATATATGCAGCTATGTGAAATCGAGTGTCGGCATGTTTCTTAAGGGAAACATAGGCCCTTACGGGAATAAGATCCCTGAACCGGATTTCCTCTTTTTAGTCAATTCACAGTGTTTCACGTTTATGAAGTGGTGGGAGATCCTGAGGAAGACTTTCAATTGCCCTATCGTAACGATCAATCTACCCTATCGGCATCACGGAATAACCACAAAAGATGAGATAAAGTATGGCGTTAAACAAATTGAAAAGGTAGTTATCCCGCAACTGGAAGAGATGACCGGGATAAAGTTCGATATGGACCGGTTGAAGGGCGAGCTGGCCTTGTCGCGGGAGATGGAGGAAGACGTCGCCAGTATTTTCCAGGCCGGGAAGAATATCCCTTGCCCTGTGGACGGTCTTTTTCAGGCATTGTACTATATCGGTCCGATAAATACCTATTTCAGGGGAACCCAGGAGGGCGTTGATTTTTATAAATTGGTTCGAAAGGTTGTGGAAAAAAGGGTTGCCGCGGGAGAAGGCCCAATGACTCCCTTCGGCAAAATGAAAGAGCAGAAATACAGACTCGCAGTGGACTGTGGGATAACGTGGGACCATTTCAAAGAGTACAGCAAAATTTTTTATGATGAAGGCGCCATAACCGTGGCATCCACCTATACGAAAGTAGGCGGTTTGTATCATTCCACAGAATTTTCCCATGATCCCGACGAGCCGTTTGAATCTATGATCAGACAAAACATGACCAATTATGCCAACCATACTATCGAGGATCGCATTAAGATAATGGAGCATTACATCAACGACTATCATTGTGATGGATACATGATTGGCTCCATAAAAAGCTGTAAGTCATTTTCAGCCGGTTTGTTGACCATGATGAACGAACTGGAAAAACGAACAGGAATTTCAGGCGCTTTTTTTGAAATGGATATGATGGATTCAAGGTATTTTTCAGAGGCGAATGTGAGGACAAGAATTGACTCCTATCTCCGTATGATAGATGCAAAAAGGAAGGGAGCTTAAAATAATGAATTACTATATAGGGGTAGATTTGGGGTCAACGACTTCCAAGGCGATTGTGTTGGATGAAAATAGTAAATTGATGGGCCGGGGGTTGACCAATACAAGGAGCAATTACAAGGTGGCAACCGAGGTGGCCGAGCAAGAGGCAAAAATTAACGTTCGCTTCAGTTTTTTCGAAGAGGAGCTTCGCAAAAGTTCCAATTTTCCAAAGGAGCTGCTGAATAGGATCACGGAGCAATTTGAATTGTTATTCAGGTACGAGCAATATTTACAAAGTCTGTTGATATTGGAGGAAACGCTTAAAAATGAACTCGGTTCTTTTTCGGGCGCGACAAAGGCGGAGCTGTCATCTATCGAAAACGATATATTTCAGAGGCTTATTGATGAATCTTTTGAGGTCTACAAGGAGATGGGGAAAGATAAATCAAGGTTTTTTAGAGATATTGTAGGTTCACAATATATGAAAATGGCGGAAAAGAGGCTCGAGTCGTTCGAGGTGCTCATGGGCTTGTATGACAAGAGCATTACGAAGGTTGAAAATGTTGTGCTTGGTATGAATATAGGAGAGATGGCCAAGAGATCTTTGGACAATCTTTCCAAATCGATCGATCTTGGCACAGAGATAAAGAAGGAGATCAACCAAGCCTTCGTTACCGGCAGCGAGAGGCTTCTCAAAATTGGGAGAAGAGTAGGGACGGGTTATGGGAGGCAGCATCTTCCGTACCCGAAGGAGCAGATTCAATCCGAGATTCTTTGTCATGGGCTGGGATCGCACCAAATGTTTCCGAATACCCGGACGGTCCTTGATATCGGCGGTCAGGACACAAAGGCTATCCAGGTAGATGAAAACGGTATTGTAAAAAGTTTTTTTATGAATGACCGATGTGCTGCCGGTTGTGGGAGATTCTTGGGATATATTGCCGATGAGTTGAATATCAGCCTACATGAGCTTGGGCCCTTGGCGATGAAGGCGGATAAGCGAGTTAAGATAAACAGCACATGTACGGTTTTTTCGAGTGTTGAACTTAGAGATAAGCTAAGCATGGGAGAAAAGAGGGAAAATATTCTCTCGGGCCTTCATCGGGCAATCGTGAAACGTGCCATGTCTTTGATCGCACGCTCAGGCGGCATACATAACGAATTTACATTCACCGGGGGCGTTGCCAAGAATGTATCGGTAGTGGAAAACCTCAAGGAATTGGTGAAAGAAAACTACGATGATATTACCATCAATGTTTCCCCTGATTCCATTTACACGGGTGCAATGGGGGCCGCTCTGTTCGCAATGAGGGGTTAAAAACATCGAATAAAGATAGGAGATTTAGCCATGTCTATCACAGCAGGCATTGATGTTGGTACGAACACGATTAAAGCTATTATAATGAATTGTGAAAATGGGGCGTCCAGGATCCTTGCCAGAGAAGCGCAGAAGATCAGGCGGAGAAATGTTAAAGATGTGGTCAGAACGGCTTTCGATCTTGCATTGGCAAAAGCGAATTTTGCGGAAAAGGACATAAAATATATCGCTTCGACTGGAGAAGGGGACTTGGTGGACTTCAAAACGGGTCATTTTTACGGAATGACGACCCATGCAAAAGGGGCAAAATTTATTTATCCCAATACGGCCGCTGTTACGGATATCGGCGCCCTTCATCAGCGGGCAATCGCAATTGATCAAGACGCGAAAGTGCTGAGATATAAAATGACGGGACAGTGCGCTTCATGCTCCGGGCAGTTTGTGGAAAATATTATTCGATACCTCGGCGTGAGGGGCGATGAAATTGAAGACCTGGCACTGAAGTCTAAAAACCCACAGAGGATAAGCAGTGTTTGCGCGGTATTGGGGGAGACGGATGTCATAAATATGGTGTCGAATCAAATTCCGATAGAGGACATATTAATGGGGATACTCGAATCGATCGCTTCGAGGCTTGTCAAATTGATACGTGGTATTAAGGCAGAATCCCCTATTACGTTGACCGGTGGTCTGGCCAACAACAAAGGGATGGTAAAGGCCATTAAAAATCTTATGGAAGAGAAAAAGATGCATTATGATTTGCAGACTCATGATGACGGCCTTTATGCCGGCGCAATAGGCGCTGCTTTATGGGCTGATTATCGCCTTCAAAAGACAGCCGAATCATGAGATTTGAAGGGTTTAAGGCCGCGGCAAGAAAAAATAAACAATCTTACTTGTCTTTTTGCTCGTGTTCTGCGTTGCCTCAAAGGTTACAACCAAGAAGGTTGCGCCCTCTGACGCGCCTTGAACACGAACAAAAATCCGGCGTCATCTCAGTTTATTTTATTCTTGCCGAGGCCCTTACCGATGGGAAACGAGTATGCGAGAAAGACGGATGATTATAACCGTGTTGGATAAATCCCGGCTTTGCCGGTGACGGGACGGGTTAAAATATTTGAGGAACAGGGGGGATAAATTAGATGACGATTCATAAGATTGTGGGAGTAGAGGAAAGTATAGAAGGACTCAAGGATGGATCTTCTATCCTTATCGGTGGGTGGGGTCCTTTCAGAAAGCCTATGGAGATAGTAAGGCGCATCGCCCGATCCACGATAAAAGATCTAACGGTTTTATCCTTCGCAGGAATGGATCTTGATCTCTTGATAGGGGCCGGGAAGGTGAAAACCGCCATATTCGGATTTGTCTCATTTGAAGGCGCCCCGGGTGGGCCGGGCAATTTTAAGCGGGCCAGGTGTTCAGGATCGGTCGAAATGAAAGAGTTGTCCGAGTATATGTTTATTGCGCAGTTTAAGGCCGCTGCGGAACGGCTTCCCTTCTATCCCACAAGATCAGGTACGGGAACGGACATCCTGACCATTAATCCTGAGATAAGGACCATTAAGGACCCCTATAGTGACGAAACACTGGTGGCTGTACCCGCTTTTACACCGGATTACGCCATTATCCATGTGAACGAATCGGATCAATTGGGAAATGCTTGTATCTCAGGCGACCCCTATCTGGATGCTTTGTTTGTCAGGGCTGCGGACAAGGTTATCATGAGCACCGAGAGGATACTGCCGGTAGGGAAGATCCTGGAGAATTCAATTTCCGGCAGTTGGGTTGATAGGGTCGTCGAGGCTCCCCAAGGGGCCTATCCCGGTGATTGTTATCCGGACTATGGAATAAACCAAAAGGAATTTAAGAGATATGGGGATGCTGCAAAAGACCCCGACGCCTTTAAGAAATACCTGAATGAAGTAGTTAAAGGAGGATAAAAACTCATGGCGGACTATACGTTTAATGAGCAGGTTGTTTGCGAGATAGCTAGGTCATTTGGCCCGGATGACGATTTTGTTTTCTCTTCAACAAGCAATTGCGGACTTGTAGGGGGGGTCTTGGCAAAGGAGCTATATGCGCCGAGGCTGCAATTATCCATGGGCGCAAGAGGGAAAAGTGCATTTTTAAACCATGTGCGTTACCCCTTTATTGTCGGCGATCCTCCGGAAAGATTTCTTGAGACCCTCATAAACATTGAGGAGATATTCAATCTTGTTTGCCGTGGCAAGTGGTGTATTCTCATGCAGCCGGTGCAACTCGACCGATTCGGATATATGAACTTATCGATGGTTGGTGATATAAAAAAACCATCGTCCGTTTTTGTTGGCTCAAGGGGTGTTCCGGATAACACGGTAAATGCGCCTCGCATCCTGTATTTTGTGCCCGCTCATGTTGCGAGAGTTTTTGTGAAGAAAGTCGATTTTGTTTCGGGTCTCGGCTATGGCAAGGAGCGCAAAGATGGGACCATCAAATGGGGTGCGCCTGCTAAAATTATATCGAATCTCTGTGTTTTGGATTTTGAGGGGGAGACCGGACGGGTACGTCTAAAATCAATCCATACCGGCGTCAGCCTGGACCGGGTCAAAGAGAATACGGGCTTTGATTTGGTCATTCAGGATCCGGTGCCGGAAACAGACCCACCCACTGATGAGGAATTGCACTGGATACGGGAAATTATCGACCCGGCGGGCATTAGTCGGTTGGATTTTCTAAAAGGTAAAGATTTTACGAGAGTATTGTCCGAGATTATGAAGGGTACCGGTTATCAGACAATTTACCCCAAAAAACAGTAACCTTATTGGATAAGGAGATCAATCGATGATTGGTATTAGTGCGTATGGCGTTTATGTCCCCCTTTACAGACTAAAGTTGAGCGAAATTGCAAAGGCCACGGGTGGCTTTGCTCCGCCAGGCGAAAAGGCGATAGCCAATTTCGATGAAGATGCCGTCACCATTGCTACGGAGGCTGCATTGAACTGCATTTATTCCGTGGATGGTATGGATCGGTCCGGCATAGATGGGCTGTATTTGGCTACGACCACTTCTCCTTTCAAGGAAAAACAGACATCGGTTACCATCGCGACGGCCTTGGATTTGCCGCGGGAGATCACGACGCTTGATTCATTCGGCTCACTTCGATGCGGGACGAATGCGCTCTCTTCCGCCCTGGATGCGGTAAAAGCCGAGAGCGCCGGCAAGGTAATGGTGACCACGTCTGATTGCCGGATGGCCTATCCCGAGTCGCCACTGGAACAGCTATTCGGTGATGCAGGCGCTGCCTTTCTCATCGGCAGTGATGATGTGGCTGTGGAGGTCGAGGGGAGGTTTTCCATCGCAGATGAGATTACCGACCTCTGGCGCAGGGATGAAGACCGTTTTGTTCATGCATGGGAAGATCGATTTAATCTTGTGGAAGGATTTCAGCGTGTCGTGAATGAGAGTATTAAAACTGCCGCTATAAAAATGAATATTGATCTGACGGCCTTAAACAAAATAATTTACTATGCCCCGAATGCCAAGGCCCATATGGGTATGGCCAAGAGTCTGGGGTTGAATTACAAGACCCAGGTCCAGAATCCCTTGTTTGATACGGTAGGGAACGTGGGCGCCGCCTCCCCATTTTTGCAATTGGCGGCTGCGCTTGACGGGGCCAAACCCGGAGATCGAATCTTAATGGCGAGTTACGGGAATGGAAGTGACGTTTTTCTTCTAAAGGTAACCGATTTAATTAAAAAGATAAGGAGAGAAAATGGCGTAAAAAAACTGATCGGTTCAAAGAAAATGATATCAAACTACCATAAGTACCTTCAACTGCGTAATCTTGTTGAAACTGAACCTACACGCCAACCGGAAATCAATCCACCTGCTACCATGATGTGGCGGGAACAGGAAGGAATCCTGAGATTTCACTGCAGCAAATGCAACAAGTGCGGAAATCTTCAATATCCTATTCAGCGTATATGCTCCGAGTGTTTTAATAAGGATGATTTCGAAACGGTGAGGCTTTCCGATCAGAGAGCAACGGTTTATCTCTCAACAATCGACACATTGGGCTACGGAGCGGAATCCTCCCCCACGTGGGCGATAGCAGATATGCCTGGTGGATTGCGGGTGAAATTGCAGGTTGCCGATTGTAATACCGTTGAGGAGATTCCGCCCGGCACTGAGTTGGAAACGACGTTCAGAAAATTTGGGCGCGACGGTGATGTGCCTGTCTATTTTTGGAAACTGAGATTGTCCCGCTAAAGGAGGACACAAATGCATGAGATAAAGGATAAAGTTGCCGTCATAGGCGTAGGAGTCAGCAAGTTTGGAGAAAACTGGGATAAAAGTGGCGATGATATGCTCATTGACGCCGTTTATGAGGCAATGGAAGATGCTAATCTGGGCATGAAGGATATCCAGGCAGGGTGGATTGGGACAGTGCTTGGAGGGTATGGCGGCACGGTTTTGGCCGAACCGCTGCGATGGGATTTGATGCCTGTTACAAGGGTGGAAAATAATTGCGCTTCTCCGCTGAATGCGTTTCAGGACGCCTGCTTTTCCGTCGCTTGCGGGATGTATGACATCGTGCTGGTTGCAGGCGTCGAGAAAAGTAAAGACTCCGGCACCGGTTCCCTGACTTTCCCTTACGGTTTTCATACGGTTTATGGCTACACACAGGCACCCGCTTCGTACGGCATGGCGGCCCAAGCCTATTTTAAAAAATACGGGATCAGCGCCGAGGAAGGCAAAAGAACCCTTGGAAAGATAGCCATTAAAAACCATCACAATGGGACACTTTCTCCGAATGCGCATTTTCAGAGGGAAATCTCAATGGAACAGTGTATGAATGCGCCGATTATTGGTTATCCGTTAGGCTTGTTTGACTGTTGTCCGACTACTGATGGGGCCGCGGCCGCCATCATTTGCCGGGCGGATATGGCAGATAAGTTCCGCGATGATCCCGTACTGGTTAAGGCGCTGGGCCTGTCGGTCGGCAAAGATGATATCTACATGGGCAGGACGCCGGGTGCGGATGAATTTGACTATACCCTGTGGAGAGAATCCGTGACGGCAGCTCAGCAGGTCTATGATCAGCTTGGAATAAAGAATCCTCGGGAAGAGATCGACGTGGCGGTTGTCCATGACTGCTTTACCATAAGCGAATTGATCATTTACGAATCGCTTGGATTCAGTCCCAGAGGGAAAGCCAAGGAGGATGTGGACTCAGGATTTTTTACTTTGGAAGGTGGGCTTCCCGTGAATACGGACGGGGGGCTCAAGGCCTTTGGTCACCCGATCGGGGCCAGCGGCCTGCGCATGCTGGCGGAAGTATACAAGCAGGTTCAGGGCAATGCCGGGCCGCGACAGGTGGTGGGTGCCAAGTTGGGACTGGCGCATTGCCAGGGCGGAAATCCAACGGGTGGATTTCAGGCAGCCATTGTTGCATTGGGAGCTTAGGGGGCTATTATGCAAGTAAAGAAGATTTTTGTGATAGGTTCGGGACAAATGGGAGCGGGTATCGCTCAGGTATCCGCGCAAGCCGGATATGATACGATTATGTACGACATCTCCGATGCAATTTTAGAGAAGGCCGCAGGGAAGATCAGGAAGAGCCTTGAAAAAAAAGAAAAAAAAGGGAAACTGGCGGAAGGGGAGAGCAAGGAGATAATGAACAGGCTTTCCGCCACGAGCGATACCAAACGGGCTTCCGATTGTGATGTTGTCATTGAGGCCGCCCCCGAAGATGAGGCGCTTAAAAAGAAGATCTTCATACAGATGGATGAAATCTGTCCGGAGCATACGATTCTTGCCACCAACACGTCAGCCATACCTATTACCAAATTAGGGAACGTCACCAAACGTCCGGAAAAGGTTATAGGCATGCACTTTATGAATCCCGTACCGATTATGAGGGTGGTGGAGGTTATCAGGGCGTATTTAACCGCCGACGAAACCTATCAGACGACGATTGAGTTGGCCAAACGCTTTGGAAAGGAGGTCGTTACCGCCCAGGATTTTCCAGGATTCATGTCTACGCGTCTGATAATGCCTTTTATGAACGAGGCGCTTTTCCAACTCTATGAGGGGCGTGGAACAAAGGAAGATATTGATAAATGCGCCAAGTTGGCCCTGAATCATCCTATGGGCCCATTCGAATGGATGGATTTTGTGGGGTTGGATTCCATGCTGAATATTTTGAGAAATCTGTATGAGGCATATGGCGATCAAAGGTATTTTCCATGTCCGTTGTTGGTTCAGATGGTTCAGGCCGGGCATTTGGGGCGGAAGACAGGGCTCGGCTTTTATGATTATACCGGATAAAAAAGGTTATCGACGTCCATACGGCAAAAGGGTGTGGTTTTATGAATGAAGTTGTTCCTCCGGAATCACCGGCCGAGGAGACTAAGGATCATTTAATGCTTCTAAATGGATACTAAGGGTTCGCGCAAAAATAACTTCGCAGAATTGGCGCTCAGATTTGGTCCAGGTTTGGCTGATCCGAGAGAGAAAAACCACAGGAATAGCAAGCTATTTCGAGGCTTTTGAGAGTGAGGTATCAGCCAAAGATGGGCTG
>Ga0209633_10000856_pt1 | contig 33460 bp, 38 predicted proteins | sample Cruoilmetagenom1_FD_187290 | JGI IMG/M metagenome (GOLD analysis project Ga0209633, IMG submission 187290) | Oil polluted marine microbial communities from Coal Oil Point, Santa Barbara, California, USA - Sample 1 (SPAdes) (version 2) | ecosystem: Environmental > Aquatic > Marine > Oil seeps ... | reverse complement strand
CTCTACATTAAACGCAATATAGTTAGTCCGAAACTGGGGTGTGGTTTTAAAATCGTCCAGGTCTTTTAACCTCGGTACCTCTAGAGGAGGAATGCTTTTGCTATCTGCAAAATCAAGCTCACCACTTTCATAAAGCGCAAGCGCAGAAGAAGGATTCTCGTTCATAACCATATTTACATTTTCGATAGTGGGTTTTTCACCCCAGTAATTGGGGTTAATTTGTATTAGCATGTTATCGTGATGACGCCAAGCCGAGAGTTTGTAAGGTCCTACAGTTACGATGTTTTCAGGCTCAGTCCATTTTATTCCATACTTTTCCACAACGTCTTGTCTCATCGGAAATGTGGACATGAATACAAGAAGACTCGGGAAGTATGATGCTTGTCTTCTTAATTTTACTTGCAGAGTTTTACAATCTAATGCTTTAACTCCAACTTTATCTGGGTCGTCAATCTTTCCTGTATTATATTCCTCAGCATTTTCGACATCATAGAGAAAATAAGCATAATGTCCTCCAGTGTTGGGATTTAGTATGCGCTTCCAGGAGTACTCAAAGTCTTGAGCTTTCAGTGGCTCCCCATCTGACCAATTCACATTTCCCCTGATTTTAAATGTATAAGTTGTGCCGTCTTCACTGATCTCCCAGCTTTCTGCGAGCGCCGGTTGCGGAACAAGAGAGTCGTCAAATTTTGTAAGTCCCTCCATCAGATTATTTAAAATGTTATATGATGTGCCGTCCATCGCCAGAGACCAGTCCAAAGTTGGAGGCTCGTTACCAATATTTACGTTAATTGTATTTTTTTGATCAACATCTTCTGAGGATTGATCAGTAGTAGTACACCCAAAAATTAGAATGGAACAGAATAAAATTAAAAGGGTTTTTTTTGTCATATTAATTTTCCTTAGATCCAAGAACAGATTTAAGATATTTCGGTTTCACTTGCTATATCATAAGAAACTAGACTAGGTTTGCCTACTATCAGTTCTGGAGACTTAAGAGCGAATTCCTTAAAATGAGGTTCCTCAAAGTGTAGATCTAAGTCTTTTCTACTTCTCCACTTTTCATAAAATGTAAATGAATCAGGGTCCAAGGGGTCTTGTAGAAAATCATAGATAATACATCCCGCCTCATTTCGGGATGGCCCTATAGCATCTTTAGCGAATTCAATCATTTGCTCTCTGCACTCAGGTTTCGTCTTAAATTTAGCAATCAATATCAGCATGATTTCTCCTTTACAAAATTAATTGTAGACCGTAGTATAGGCAGAGCTAATTATACTTAAAACAGCAATAAACTAAATTCTGCATATCTAATTTGAATCAGGAGGAAAATATGTCTGATGATAAGTACACACTAGGATTAAAAAAACTTGAAGAGATTTCTCCAGGGGCTGGAGAAAGGACAAAACAAAGCCTTGAAGATATAGCGCCCGATATGGTGAAGTATTTGATGGAATTCGTATTCGGCGAAATATCATCTCGTCCAGGGCTTGATATGAGGGCCCGTGAAATTGCTGCTGTAGCCTCATTAGCTACACTCGGTACTGCTCCAAACCAGTTAAAAGTGCACATAAAAGGAGCGCTCAATTGTGGATGCACCAGAGAAGAGATTGTTGAGGTGCTCATGCAAATCTTAGTTTATGCCGGGTTTCCAGCCGCGCTTACGGGGCTCAGACTGGCTAAAGAAGTTTTTAAAGAGATAGACGAAAATAAATAGGAGGCCCGGTCTTTATTGCTGGTTCTCTTGGCATGTTTTTGATATACTTCAACGAGATTGGCGGTTGTATAAATACAAAACAAAATTTTTTTACGGACAATATTATGAGAACTTATAGTCTACTTCTTTATTATTTGTTGGCTTGGTGTTCAGCGCTTGCGCTAGGCCTAAGGGGGCAACTCCAGAGCAGAAAAAAGATTTTGTGCTGCAAATGAAGAACGATACGTTAACTCAGTTGTATGCGGAAAAGTCCTATGCAAAAGAATTATTGGAACAATCTGCAGGCTATGCAGTATTTAGTAATTTCAATACGCAGATATTGATTGTTGGCTCGGGTAACGGCTACGGAGTCGCTGTAGACAATGCAAACGGCAATGAAATATTTATGAAAATGGCAGAGGGTGGTGTCGGTCTTGGTATAGCTCTAAAAGATTTTAGAGAAGTTATTGTTTTTAATAACAAAGCCGTTTTTGACAAATTTATAACGGAGGGCTGGAATTTTGGGGCGCAGGGTGATGCTGCTGCGAAATATAAAGATGATGGAGGCGCTACAAGCGCTGAGGTGCCGTTAGACTCGGAAGTTGTTGTTTTTCAAATGACTAAAGATGGTATAGCGCTGAGGGCTACTATCGGTGCATCTAAATTCTGGATAGATGAAGAACTCAACAATCTGCCAAATTAATTCTATATAATGAATACCAAAATAGTTTTAGCTTCATCATCCCCTCGGAGAAAAGAACTTCTCGAGAGCGTTGGTGTGCAGTTTAAAGTTATACGCCCGGAATCGGAAGAATCTTTATTAGGCTCAGAGAATCCTAAAGATTATGTTCTTAGGCTGGCTATAGAGAAAGCGCTTTCAGTTTCACGCAATCTGGCAGGCGAACTTCTTATAATTGGAGCTGATACAATTGTTGTTGTAGACAATGAAATTCTGGGCAAACCCATGGATGAGGAAGAAGCAAGGAATATGTTAAGCAAAATTTCAGGAAGAACGCATAACGTTCTCACTGCCTTTTCTATAGTAGATCCTCAAAATAGAGTTCTTCACAGCGAGGTTGTTAGTACAGAGGTGCAAGTTAAAACTCTTGAACCAGTGGAGATACAAGGTTACATTAAAACTGGTGAACCTATGGATAAAGCAGGTGCATACGGTATTCAGGGGATAGGCGCTTTTATGATTGAGGAGATTGTAGGCTCATATACGAATGTTGTAGGACTTCCCTTGGTTGAGGTTCTAGAGGCATTAAAGAAACTTGGAGCTCAAATAATATTTAGCGGCGATGGATCTAGAAAGTAATATAAATAATATCATTCAGAGAATTGAAGGCGCTGCTAAAAGAGCTGGACGAGACCCAAATGAGATTAAACTCGTAGCCGTAACGAAAAGGGTTGAGCCTGAGCGAGTTAAACAAGCTTTAACTTTAGGAATTAATACCTTTGGTGAAAATTATGCTCAGGAATTCCGTGATAAGTGTAAAGTTCTTAGTGAGCTAATAGATAATGAAATAAAATGGCATTTTATAGGCCGGTTACAAAAAAATAAAGTTAAATATATAGTAGGTGAAGTTGAACTGATTCATTCTCTTGACTCACTTTCGGTAGCACAAGTGATTAATAAAAGGGCAGAAAGCTTAGAAATAAAAGTATCGACGCTTATAGAAGTTGACACCGGTGGGGAAGAGTCCAAGGGAGGGGTTGCTCCTGATCGATTGGAGAGCTTCTTAAATGAAATTAGTGGACTATCTTCTATTGAAGTTCGGGGGCTAATGACAATGCCGCCTTATTTTGATAATGTTGAAATGGCAAGGCCGTACTTTATTCGGCTAAGAGAACTCAGAAATGATTTATTACCTTCGTTCCCCAAACTAAATGAACTGTCTATGGGAATGAGCGGGGATTTTGAAATAGCTATTGAAGAAGGCGCTACAATAATAAGAATTGGATCGGCAATTTTTGGTGAACGGCATTAATATTAAATTAATTGAGGTTACATAAATGAGTAAAATAACATTTATTGGCGCAGGCAACATGGCGGAAGCTCTAATAAAAGGTCTCATTTCATCGGGGGTATATAAACCGGGTGATGTAATTGGGTCTGATGTTTCAAAAAAACGGATAGAGCACTTGAGTTCGACATATGGTATTAAGACGACTGATAAAAATAATAAGGCAGCCAAACAAGCTGACATCGTAGTTCTATCCGTGAAACCTCATCACATTCTTAATGTTTTGGAGGAGATTAATAGCGAATTAACGCCTGATAAAATAGTGATAACTATTGCTGCAGGGATAAGCATTTCTGCTATATCGCAAGCACTCGAAAACAAGACGAAGTTAATCAGGGTAATGCCTAATACACCGGCTTTAGTACTTGCCGGCGCGTCGGTACTTTATTGTAATGAAAATGTAACTCCAAAGGAAAGAGAGCGCGTACAGAAGATCTTCGAATCGATTGGAACAGCTCATATGGTAGAAGACGAAGCCCTTATGGATCCTGCAACTGGTCTTAGCGGAAGCGGACCCGCTTATGTATCGATTTTTATAGAGGCACTTTCTGATGGAGGGGTCAAAATGGGTCTTCCTAGAGATATGGCTCATCAATTAGCTGCTCAAACAGTCTATGGCACCGCAAAAATGATTATAGAGGGCGGCGCTCATCCTGCAGAGTTTAAAGATAGGGTTTCATCTCCAGGCGGAACAACTATTGAAGGTGTGCATCATCTGGAAAAAGGCGGATTTCGCTCAAGCGTTATATCTGCAGTAGAAGCTGCAACTCGTCGTTCAAAAGAATTATCCAAGGGAGACAAATGATGAATGTAGGTGGAAATTTTATATCCGCAATAGCATCAGTACTAGACATAATACTTAACGTTTATATGTGGATAATCGTGGCAAGAGCAATAATATCATGGGTAAGCCCAAGTCCTTATAATCCAATAGTACAATTTTTATACCGCGCTACCGAACCGGTATTGAGGTATGCAAGAAAAATAATTCCACCTATTGGAGGCACTCTTGATTTATCTCCAATAGTAGTACTTTTGGTAATTGTTTTCTTGAGGAAATTTCTTGTTCAAAGCCTAATGGAATTATCCCTGCAGTTTTGATAAACTTTGAGTGAAGATTACGTAAATATCCAGGTCCAAATTCAACCTAGGTTCTCAAAAGATCAAATTCTAGGTTTGCATGACGGCAGGCTCAAGATGACAATTTCTGCCCCACCTATTGATGGCAAAGCAAATGAAAGTTTGATTGAGTTTTTAGCAAAAACTTTTAAAGTTTCAAAATCAAACATAGACATTCTTAAAGGGCACACTTCTAAACTGAAAACGATAAAATTATCGGGTATCAATCAAAATACTTATCGTTCTATTGTCGGTAAGTATGAATAATTATAGATTGTAGAATCCTGATTCCAATTTTAGTATCTTATCTATATGTCTGAAATCACTATTCAAGGAAACAATCTGCATTACATAGAAGGAGATAAGTTCGATAAGTCTCGTCCAACTATTTTAATGATTCACGGAGCTGCTCAAAGCTCCTCCACCTGGAAATATCAATTGGATTTATTTAAGAATCATCCCAGTTTTAATTTTATTGCTCTTGATCTACCAGGCCGCGGTGGTTCAGGAGGAGAAGGTTTTCGCACGCTAGTGGAATATAAAGAATCGGTATTGAAATTCATAAAACATTTAAATTTAGAAAATATAATATTGATCGGACATTCTATGGGGGGCGGAGTTGCAATGCTCTTAGCGATGGATCATCCCGAATTTATAAAAGCATGCGTTTTAGCCGCTACAGGCGCAAAACTAAAGGTGGCGGAACAGACGCTTGATACGGTTAAAAATAATTATGAGATGTTTTGCGAAGTCTCGCCAGATAGGATGTTTGCAGAAAATTCTCCGGAAAATCTAAAAGAGGAGTTTAAAAGTGATCTTGTAGACACAGGGGCTGAGGTTTGTTACTGGGACCTAGTAGCTTGTAATGAGTTTGATATTTTAAATGATGTTCAGAAGATAAGTACGCCTACCCTCATTATTTCTGCTGATAAGGATATTCTGACCCCTGTGAAATATGGAGAGTACCTTCATCAAAAGATTTATGGATCAAGATTTCACGAAATAAAAGGCTCAGGTCACTTTATAATGCAGGAAAAGACCAATGAGTTTAATAATATATTAGAAGACTTTTTGAATAATATTATTGAGTGATACAAAGTACTTAAGATAAGTTCGTTAAATAAAAACTATTGAATTATTTGATACTAGCCATTATATTTATATTAGGTGATGTTGTAATACAGAGTTTACATTAGTAAGCTGATTTCAAGGGCTAGAGGTAGTTACATGCAAGTTTGTTTGTGGGTTTTTATTGTAATAACATTTGTCGGGTCACATAGAGATTCTTTTGGTATTGAATTGATTGCGCAAAATTCTGAACTTGTCCCGGCGTCGATAAATGAAGAATCCGGTACTTCCGAACAGGATAGTTATGTCTGCCCAGAGGACGAAATTAATAGAACTAATTCTTTGGAAAGCGGTGTGAATGCTGATTCTAGACAAAAGACAAGTGTTTGCAGTCCAGATTTCAAAGTTGAGTCTGATACTCTAACCAGTTCAAATTCCTCATCACGAGCCGATACTACTTTCAATGAAAATGATGAGCAGATCTCTCTCCTGCCCAATCCTGAGGTTGAATTTATTGACGACTATATGGTTAAGTTTGATGGTGGTAAATCAAGAGACACCATTTTTTACGGGGGAGTTGTACCTTTTGTAGCTCTTCCGGACAGCAGTCTGGCAACTGAGGATAGTTTCTTTAATGAAGAAAGTTTCTCTATATTCCTCTATTTCAAAAGAAAGTTTTAATCACATCTCTTTTGCATTTTTTTCTCCCCCGCACACACTGAGGCTCTCGAAGTGTGATGTCCTGCATCCTCCCCATTCTCCGTAACCCTTTACTAGAGATTCAATTTTGTTACACTAATTGCAAATTTATGTGATGGGAGAATAAATAAATGAAGATTGCACTACTTGGTGGTACAGGAGATATTGCCGAAGGACTGGTCCTCAGATGGTCCAAAGCCGGGCACGAAATTTTTATAGGCTCTAGAAGCGAAGAGAAAGCACAGGGTATAACCGAAGAATATAAGGAAAAGTTATCAAGCTTGGGAATTGAGGGAAAGATTTCAGGAATGGCGAATGCAGATGCTGCAAAAGCGGCTGAGGTTGTGATAATAAGCATCCCTCCCGAGCATGCCGCGGCTACTATTAGCCAAATCAAAGACAGTTTTACAGATCAGATTGTTGTAACTCCCGTAGTATCCATGGAAAGACATGAAGATAAGAGCTTTATGTTCAATCCGCCTCCGCACGGCTCATCGGCGCTTGAAATTAAGGAAGCACTTCCGGAGACGGCAAGGCTTGTTTCCGCATATCATAACCTTCCTGCCAAAGAGCTCAGCAAAGTTGAAGAAGATTTAGATTATGACGTAGTAATTTGCGGAGATGATGAGGAAGCTAAGGAAGTAATAACGAAGCTAACCGAAGATATGCCCAATATGAGAGTTTTAGATGCAGGGCCTCTAAAGCTTTCTGCAATGATTGAGGCAATCACACCACTAATTGTTAATTTAAATGTTAAGCACAAGCATCATCATTCTGTAAAATTTGTCTAATAATTAATAGGGGCGGTCTTTAAGGTTGCCCCTTATCTTCACTCTCCAATAATCTGAAGAACTATTTCTCTTGATCTAGGTCGGTTATCAAAATCTATTACTATAATTTGCTGCCATGTCCCGAGTAGAAGACTTGATGAAGCAAATGGAACGGTCAGTGATGCTCCTTGTAAAGCAGCTCTTACATGAGAATATCCGTTACCGTCTCCCCATCTTGCATCGTGGTGATAGTCAATGTCTTTAGGGACGATTCTTTCTATTGCTTCCTGGAAATCTCTAATAGCTCCATCCTCGTATTCTATTGTGGTGACACCTGCTGTTGATCCAGGGATAAAGATTGTTACAGTTCCTGAAGATATTCCTGATTCACTTACACCCTTCGCAACGTTGCCAGTAATATCTATTAAATCAGTATCACCATTTGTTTCTAATCTAAGACCCTGAGTTATTACCGCCACTTTATGTCTCCTATAAAAGGTTAAGTTGAGTAGGTTTTTCCAGAGCTCTTGCCTCATACCCTTTTTTTTCTAATGCTTTAGCAAATTCATTGGCATGCCGGTCTACTAAATAGATTTTTTCGGGACTTACTTTTTCTACGTGCTCTAAAAGCTCGTTATAACCTGCAAGGCTGCTAAAAGTTAGTACTTCATCAGCATTAAATTTCGATTTAACAGAGTATATATCTTCTCCGCCGCTCTCGATGATAATAGCTAATCTCTTCTTTTTTGTTTTGTTTAAGTTGTCTGATTCTATTTTATCCGGTGCTATGATTACAACCCTTTCTTCAATTTCGGTAGACTTCAAAAGCTCATAATCCCCAAAATGAACTCCGAAATCCTCATATATTTTGGTAACTTTATATATTGATTTATGAAGGCTAATCTTAAACCCATTTTCTCCTAGAGCTTTAACAATATCTTGACCAAGGCCCAATGCCTCTACTAATATTACAGGTGTAGAATTTGAAGAAAGCGTGTCTTCAATAAATTTAATTAGAGGTTGAATAGAGTTCTCAAATGTGGGGAAAATATATTGGGGTAGTCCAAAAGTAGCTTTCATAACCAGAACGTCGCATTTTTTTGAGTATGCGAGTTCTGTTGTCGGAAGTTTCTTTAGATTCAGATCCCCTGTGTAGACTAATGTTTTTTCACCTATATCGACAACCATCTGTGAAGAACCTAGCATATGGCCCGAGGGAATAAGTTCAACTTGTAGATTGCCTAGAGAGAAAGGTCTATAGAATGGGCAAGCAAGAAGTACAGATTTCTTGATTTTCTTTTTTAAAAATTTTATCGTTTCGGGTGTAGCAATTATTTTTTCAGGAGGAGCAAACTTATATACATTTGCATTCGATATAAAAGAAAGCTCCGCCTTCTTTTTTGAATCAAACCAGAGTCCAGTTCCTTTTAAATGTATTCCATCGTTATATTCAATCATTAAATTTGAATGATAATTTCCTTAGGAGAGGTTATCAAGACTATAAACCAACAGTAGGTTCGAATATCTTGAATTATTCAATTATGGTCTCAGAAATAAATTCTTCTTGCACAAATTTCCATTTTCCATTTTCTTTAACAAGATATACAATTCCATCGATAGGTTCATTACTATAAGTATCAACACCATCAACAGTTAATATAGCTGTATCACCATTAATTTTAGAAGAAATAGCCATTATTTTAATCTTTTTTCGCTCCTCTTTTACGATTTCAAGGAAGAGAGCTTCATCTTCTTTTGTTATTTCACCCATTTGGTTTATGTTCTTTTGCGATAGGTAGGGTTTTAGATCATTAATGGATTTAGCTTTCTTAGTTGCTTCTACATAGGAATCGTAAAATTTAATAGTTTCATCCCCATCCGCAATTGCAGCAACAGAAATTAAAAGAACAAAAATTAAAGTGATAATCGTTGTATATTTTCTCATTGTTTTCTCCGTAATAGGAATAATGATAATCAGCCATCTTGTTTCTTAAGGATACCAAGCACAAATATTGTTGACAAGGAATACTTATAGCAGTGATAATTTCCAACACCAACTATAAAATCAAATGCAAAAAATTTGCATAAACATTAAAAATTCAAGGAGAAATTTTTATGGATAAGACTGAAAATCTGCTTAAAGAACTGACCGAGGCGCATGGTATTCCCGGTTATGAAGCAGAAGTGCGCAAGGTAATTAGAAATTACTTCAAACCCATTGGTGATATAGAGGAAGACAATATGGGAAGTCTTGTCTGTAAGAAAGTTGGAAAAGATCCGTCTCCTAGAATAATGTTAGCCGGACATATGGATGAAGTCGGATTTATGGTTAAACACATTTCGGCAGATGGTTATATTAGATTTACCACTCTAGGCGGTTGGTGGGATCAGGTCCTACTTAGTCAACGTGTGGCAATAAAAACTGGGAAAGGTGACGTAATTGGTGTTATAGGAGCTAAACCTCCTCATCTTCTATCACAAGAGGAAAGAAACAAGGTCGTGGTTAGAAAAAATATGTATATAGATATAGGAGCTACGTCAGAAAAGGATGTTGAGAAAGCAGGAGTAAGGGTTGGTGATCCGATAGTGCCGGTTAGTGAGTTTACAATTTTAGCTAACCCTAAAACTTATATGTGTAAGGCATTTGATGACCGCGTTGGCTGCGGTGTGGTTATTTCAGCGCTGAGTTCACTCAAAAAGAGCCATCCCAACACTCTTTATGGAGTTGCAACGGTACAAGAAGAGGTTGGAGTAAGGGGAGCTACAACGAGTGTAGATATGGTCGATCCGGATATTGCTATAATTCTTGAGTCAGACATTGCAGGTGATGTTCCAGGAATAAAACCAGATGAATCCTCAACTAAATTTGCAGGCGGACCTTCTTTGCTTTTATATGACGCGCGCATGATACCGAATCTGAAGCTTAGAGATCTTGTAATTGATACCGCCAAGAAAAATAAGATACCGCTTCAATTTACTACTATGGAAGGAGGGGCTACGGACGGCTCTGTCATCCATCTTCACAAGTATGGTGTACCTACTGTAGTGTTAGGAGTGCCTTCACGTCATATACATAGCCACAACTCAATAATTCACAGAGACGATTTTGACTACACTGTAAAGCTTTTAAAAGCTATTGTTCAAAAGCTGGATAAAAAGACAGTGGAGGATATCAAATCGTTTCGTTGATTATCAGAGAACGCATATACTGCTCTTCTTTTATAGGTCTAACTTTTAGGTCTATGATATATTAATTATTAATGAGTTTCTGGATTTATATACTTCGATGTTCTGACGGCTCATACTATACTGGCCACACAGATAACTTAGAGAAAAGAATAGGAATACATAGATCCGGTGAAATTGCAGGATATACATCGTCAAGGTTGCCTATAAAACTGGTATTTTCTGAAGAGTTTCCATCTAGAGAAGAGGCATTAGTAAACGAAAAGAGGATAAAGGGTTGGAGCCGAAAGAAAAAGGAAGCACTCATAAAAGGAGATTGGAATGAAATCTCTCGATTAGCTCAAAAGAAATTTAATTGCTGCTAACTAATACGTGCACCCTGAGGCTCTCGAAGGGTGAAATCTTAAAAGCGCCGTCCTTCGATTGGACTCAGGACGAACGGATTAAAATATATACATCCTTCTCCCCTAGGTTCTTAATTCGGAGTCATATAAGAAAGTAGAATATATTTTTTAAGTAATACTCTGTTATCTCTTTATAAATTGCTGGTAAACTTAAGGACACTTTGGAATCCATAAAAATCATAGGGGCTAGAGAGCATAACCTAAAAGATGTCTCTCTTTCAATTCCCAGAGGAAAACTTGTAGTTGTAACCGGGGTGAGTGGCTCGGGTAAATCTTCGCTTGCTTTTGATACCATTTTTGCAGAAGGTCAGAGAAGGTACATGGAATCTTTGTCCGCCTATGCAAGACAGTTTGTAGAGAAGATTGATAAGCCTGACGTTGATTCCATTGAAGGTCTTTCTCCCTCTATTTCTGTAGACCAAAAAACATTTCAAAGAAATCCTAGATCGACTGTAGGAACGATAACAGAGATTTACGATTTCTTGCGTCTCTTATTCGCCCGCATAGGGAAACCTTACTGCCATAAATGTGGAGTAGAGATTTCCACTCAAAGCCTCGATAAAATGGTTGAGAGTGTTTCATCCCTTGGTAAGGGAGAAAAGATTTCAATCTACTCTCCGATAGTTCAGGGAAGAAAAGGCGAATATCGAAAAGAGCTAGAAGAACTCAGATCAGAGGGATATCTAAGAGTCAGAATTGACGGGGATATCTATGACCTGGATGAAGAAATTAGTATTAATAAGAATCAAAAACATACTATAGAGCTTCTGGTAGATGTGGCCATAATCCGTTCCGAGAATATGGCAGAGAGAACAAGAGAGTCTTTGCAAATTGCGTTGAAACGCTCGGGCGGTGTGGCTGTTGTAGAATCAGAGAAAGGGGGGAAGTTTACTTTCAGTGACAAGTTCGCATGCCCTCAGTGCGGCATGAGTTATCCTGAAATTTCTCCCAGGCTATTTTCCTTTAACAGTCCATACGGTTCGTGCAAGGAATGTCACGGCATAGGTACAACTTCTTTTTGCGACCCTGAGCTCTTGATTGATTCTCATCTTTCAATATCGGATGGAGCAATCATCCCCTGGAGGAATTCAAGCTATTTTAAACAAATTATTCATAACGTGTCAGAGTACTACAAATTCGATTTGACCACACCTTTTAATAAGTTACCAGCCAAGATAAAGAAAATTATTGTATATGGCTCAGACGATGAAGAGGTCATGTTTTACAAGGAAAGAAAAGGTAGAGTGCTAAAATACTGGGAAACTTATTCAGGAGTTTTAGGTATAACCACAGAGTGGTTTAAGGAGACTGAATCTCACGAGGTAAGAGAAAAACTGTCTCAGTATATGAGAACCTCAACATGCGCAATATGCGACGGTTCCAGACTAAGAAAAGAAGCGCTCTCAATTCTTGTAGAGGATAAATCAATTTATGATTTATCTAAGATGCCTGTTGAAAAGGCACTTGAATTCTTTGAAAATCTCAAACTTACTGGCCGAGATAAAGTGATAGGGGAAAGAGTAACAAAAGAGATTCAATCCCGACTCAGATTTTTGGATGATGTTGGACTCAGTTATCTCGCTATAGACCGCTCAGCTCCAACTCTATCTGGCGGCGAAGCTCAGAGAATAAGGCTTGCCACTCAAGTCGGATCAAAACTAACCGGTATTACATATGTTCTCGACGAACCTACTATAGGACTTCATTCCAGAGATAATTTGAGGCTTATAGAGACCCTTAAATCTTTAAGAGACAGCGGTAATTCAATTATAGTAGTGGAACATGATGAGGATACAATCAGGAATGCAGATTATGTAGTTGATATAGGCCCGGGCGCTGGAGAAAAGGGAGGGGAAATTGTCTCAGTTGGAGGAATAGACCATTTAGTTAAGAGCAAGGACTCTCTTACGGGCGGTTACCTATCCGGTAATCTTGGGATTATCTTGCCGAAGTCACGAAGAAAACCAAAGGGTCAAATATCTATCAAGAGCGCTGCCGAACATAATCTGAAAAATATTGATGCTGATTTTCCTTTGGGAGTATTCACATGTGTTACAGGTGTTTCGGGATCAGGAAAAAGCACGCTTGTTATCGATACTCTCTATAATGCTCTCAGCCGCTCTATATATAAAAGTAAAGAGCCAATTGGCAAGCATAAAAAAATAAGCGGTTTTAAGGACATTGATAAGGTTTTAAATGTAGAGCAAAGTCCTATTGGTCGGACTCCTAGATCTAATCCAGCCACATATACCGGCTTATTCTCTCAGATCCGAGATCTATTCGCAATGCTTCCTCAATCCAATGTTCGTGGGTATAAACCCGGAAGATTCAGTTTTAATGTCAGTGACGGTAGGTGCAGTGTCTGTGCCGGGCACGGGACTGAAAAAATTGAAATGCATTTTCTACCTGATGTATATGTAACATGTGAGCGCTGCGGTGGAAGCAGATACAACTCCGAAACTCTAGAGATTAAATACAACGGTAAAAGTATTGCAGATGTGCTGGATATGACGGTTAGCGAAGCTCATGAGTTTTTCAAAAATGTCCCTCATTTAAAGTCCAAGCTTGAGGTGCTTGAAGCAGTCGGACTTGAATATATCAGGTTAGGTCAATCTGCAACTACTCTCTCAGGCGGAGAAGCGCAGAGAATAAAGCTTTCTAAGGAGCTATCCAGACGAGATACTGGAAATACCCTATACATACTTGACGAGCCTACCATTGGACTTCACTTTGATGATGTCAGAAAACTACTTCTTGTTATTCAGGAGCTTACAAATAAGGGTAATACTGTAATTGTGATAGAGCATAATTTGGATGTAATAAAATGCGCTGATCATGTCCTCGATATGGGTCCTGAAGGCGGAGATGCCGGTGGACAGATTGTGGCTCAGGGTACTCCAGAAAAAGTATCAAAAGTTAGAGGTTCCTATACAGGCATGTTTTTAAAAAAAATACTAGCGATTAAACCGAGTGATAAAGGATCTAATTAATTGGACTTATTACAGACAATAATATTAGGGGCAATTCAGGGGATTACAGAGTTTTTTCCGGTAAGCAGCACAGCTCACCTTGTACTCTTGCCGTGGTTTTTTTCATGGACGGATAATGGGCTTCCTTTTAATGTAGCTCTCCATGTGGGCAGTCTTATCGCAATTATCTATTATTTCTGGAGTGACTGGATATTGATCATAAAAGAATTTCTACAAAGTTTATTTTCCTGGAGTTTTGAGGGGCGGCCTAATGGTAAAACGGGTTTATATTTGATTATTGCAACTATACCAGGGGCTCTGGCTGGTGTACTTTTTGAAGAATACGCTGCCGGGCTTCTTAGACACCCTCTTTCTGTTGCATTTACACTTTCTTTTTTTGGAGTAGTTCTTTATTTCTCAGACAGGGTTTCCAAGAAAACTAGAACTGTTGGGGAAATGAATATGCTTGATTGCATAATAATTGGGATTTCTCAGGCGTTTGCTATTATTCCCGGAGTTTCCCGCTCAGGCATAACAATTACAGGGGCTATGTTTAGAAACCTGAACCGTGAAGAAGCTGCAAAGTTCTCATTTTTATTGGGAGCCCCGCTTATTGCTGGAGCAGGAGTGTTTGAAGCCCGACACCTGGAGTACTCAGCCGTGATAAGTGCGCCTTTTATAGCTGGAGTTTTAGCTTCTGCAGTATTTGCATTCCTGGCTATTAAATTTCTCTTGAGATTCGTAAGAAAATCTAGCTACACGGTCTTTGTGATATACAGACTGGCGCTTGCTGTACTAATCGCCTTTTTATATCTAACCAGATAGATACTCCTCCTACTTCTTTCTTAGATTTGATTAATATAGTATTTATTAAAGGGAGGTTACAAGATTGATCGCACTACTTACAGCAACTTGGGATGAGATCAGACTTTTAAAAAGGGATATACAAGTTTCCGAAGAAGGGGCAAGCGGTGACTTGGAATACTCTCTTGGTAAGCTATATGGCCAGTCTGTTATTGCAGCTGAGATGGGGGTCGGAATAAGAAGAGCAAGGGCAGGAACTAGTTTTGTCATACAGAAATTCAAACCCGCTCTAATAATTGTTGGAGGTCTTGGGGGCGCGCTAAGTCCAGAGCTCAAAGTTGGCGATATTGTCCTAGGTGAATCAGTCATCAGTTTAAGGAAGAGCGAAGCAAAGAAACTCTTTAGCGATCTTTCCTTCTCAGAAATTGAATGTAAAAAAGGCTCTCTTCTTACAGAGAGCAAGTTTATTAATGAACCTCAACAGAAGAAGCAATTGTTCGAAATATCTAATGCGTTAGTAGTAGATATGGAAACATGGGGAGTCGCAGAAGCTGCCCGGCAAAGCAAAACTCCGGTAATCTCGGTTCGCTCTGTTTCAGATGAATATCATGAAAGACTTCCCGATATGGGAGCTATTTATAATACGCTGGGAAATTTAGATTACGGAAGAACGCTTCCCTACTTTATATCAAACCCCCGACACTTTTATCCCTACATAAGATTCAGGTTTACAAACTCCAAAAAAGCCTCATCCTCTCTCCATAATTTCCTCACCGCCCTAATTTCCAAACTATAGGCATTATACAATCCCAACAATTAACCCGTCTTTTTACTCTCCACCAGCTGGGGAAGATTAAAGCTGGGTATATATAACCCGCGCGCCCTGAGGGCTCTCGAAGGGTGAAATCCTGGCGAAGGGGTTTAAAAATTCTGCATCCTCGGCATATTTCCACTTTACAACCATAGCTACCGGAGTAATCTTTTTAACATGATATTCAGATTAACGAAGAATCAAAATTTATATATATCAGCATTACTTCTGAGCCTTTTCATTTCATTGTTCGCAGTTTCAATATCTGAGGCGCAAGAATCTGATAGAAGTGATCATGTTGTGCTTCAAGCAATGCAAGATGAGTTAAATCGTTCTCAGCAAGAGCTTAAACTTGAAGGCTACGAGACGCCCTATTTCATTAGCTATCAGATTAAAGACAATGAATTTTATAGCATAAAGGGGAAGTATGGGGCAATAGCCTCATCTGATAATGACAGGGTCAGGCGTTTGTATGTTGATGTCCGGGTGGGTGATTATGGTTTTGACAATTCTATAAAGGGCAGATCAGGAGGTAGAATCCCGTTTCACGACGCTTCTGAAGTACCTGTGGATAATGACCCTGATGCCATAAGGGCAGCGCTGTGGCAAGTAACAGATCATGCCTACAAAGAAGCTCTAACCCAGTATTTCAACAAGAAAGCTAATAAAGTTCAAGAGATAAAGGACTTCAATACTAAAAGTTTTACAAAGGAAAAAAGCCACACTTATTTCGGTCCTGAGCTTGAGTTAACTTTTAATGCGTCAGAGTGGGAAGACAAGATAAGGGATATTTCTTCAGTCTATAAGAATTATAAAGAACTTACTAATGCTGATATCGTAATGAATGCGCAACAGGAAACAGTCTATTTTGTAAATACTGAGGGAACAAGTTGTATAAGAGACGAACTTCTTTATTCAATTGACGCTCAAGTGGTTACAAGAGCAAAAGACGGTAAGGAGATAACTAACTACAGAAATCTTTACTATATATCTCCTGAAGAAATTCCGACTGTAGAAGAATTGAAAAAGTTTGTAAAAGAGATGATAGATGAAACACTCGAGATGAGAAACGCTGAAGTCCTTTCTCCAGTAAGCGTGCCTGCTTTGCTCGAGCCAGAAGCGGCTGGGGTTGTTTTCCACGAAGCTGTAGGTCACAGGCTTGAGGGTGAGAGACAGATTGACGATGATGAGGGTCAAACTTTTAAAGAAAGAATAGGCAAAAAAGTTATCCCGCCCTTCCTTTCTATAATAGATGATCCGTCTATGAAAAACTTCAATGGTATTCATCTGATAGGATATTATCCTTTTGATGATCAGGGAGTGCCGGGGGAAAGAGTAGTTCTAATAGAAGAAGGGGTCTTAAAAAACTTTCTTTTATCTAGAACTCCTGTAAATGGATTTGAACGCTCTAACGGTCATGGCAGGGCGTCTTACGGTCGCGCTCCTATAGCGCGGATGAGCAACACAATTATTGAGTCAGATGCTGAATATTCCAAAGAAAAATTAAAAGAGTTACTTATTGAAGAAGTAAAGCGTCAGAATAAGCCTTTTGGGCTGTTAATTAAAAGCATGAAGGGAGGAGAGACGAATACCTCCTCTTACAATTTTCAGGCCTACCGCGCAACACCAGTTGTTATTTATAAAGTGGATCCCAAAACAGGTGAAGAGACACCAGTTAGAGATATAGAGATTGTTGGAACGCCACTAGTTTCTATTAATAAAATCATTGCTACAGGTGATGATTACTCTGTATTCAATGGCTTCTGCGGAGCCGAGTCAGGTTATGTTCCTGTCTCTACTATAGCGCCCAGTATTCTTGTTTCCGAGATAGAATTTCAGCGTAAATCTTCTAAAAAAGAAAAATTACCACTCCTTCCACCACCCTTTTTTGATCATAATAATTAGTCGCTGATCTAAGAATATTAAGCACGCGTTAAAGCATATACTGCGCCCCATTAAAAACCTAGGAAGAATGGGGGAGGATGCATGATGTATGTATTTTAACCTTTTCATCCTGAGTTCAATCGAAGGAGGAAGCCTTTTGGATTTCATCCCTTCGACAGGTTCAGAGTACGCGGGTTTTTTTCACCCTCATCCTAGCTATTTTGGATTCGGAAACAATGTGCCTGGACTCTAGTTGCGCTTCTGGCTTTGTTCAGAGGCGTCCAAACGCGATCTAGTGAGCGTTTGGACGCCTCAAGGGAGAAGGGATTGAAAGGAGAGATTCTTCGCCTTCGGCTCAGAATGACAAATCGCCCTGGATTACAAGATTTAATCTTCTTCCATAATTCCTGGTTATTTGTTAGTATTGAATATATCATTTCCACTCTAACTTTTTAAAGGGGCTCTCAAATGGCTAAAACTGAAAAGACTATAGAAACTTTATTAAAAGAAGGTAGAACTTTTTCTCCTAGTAAACAATTTAGAGAAAACGCTCACGTAAATGATGAAGCTTTATATCGTAAAGCAAAACGCAACAGAGAAAAGTACTGGGAAGATTTTGCAAAAGAGCTTGACTGGTTTAAGAAATGGCGAAAAGTCCTTACTTGGAAAGTTCCTGATTCAAAATGGTTTATTGGCGGAAAGCTAAACGCATCTTATAACTGTTTGGATCGACACATAACCACTTCCAGAAAAAATAAGGCCGCAATAATCTGGGAAGGCGAGTTTGGCGAAACTACCACTCTCACCTATTGGGAGCTTTACAGAGAAGTAAATAAGTTTGCAAATGTTCTTAAAAGTCTTGGTGTTAAAAAAGGCGACAGGGTAACAATCTATCTTCCAATGATTCCGGAGCTTGCTATTGCTATGCTTGCCTGCGCCAGGATCGGCGCGCCTCATAGCATAGTTTTCGGAGGATTTAGCGCCGAGAGTCTCCGCGATAGGATAATTGATTGTAAATCCAATGTGCTTATAACATCAGACGGTGGATACAGGAGAGGAAAAGTTATTCCTCTTAAGAACAATGCGGATGAAGCTATTAAGAAAACGCCTTCAATTAAAAAAGTAGTTGTAGTTAATAGGGTCGGAGATAAAGAAAAAGTAAGAATGAAAAAAGGCCGTGATTATTGGTGGCATAAGTTGATGGAAGAAGCTGATTCTTTTTGCGCTCCAGAGAAAATGGATTCAGAGGATATGCTTTTTATTCTCTATACTAGCGGAACTACTGGAAAGCCTAAAGGCATAGTCCATACAACCGGTGGCTACATGGTTGGAGCATATGCAACTACTAAATTAGTTTTTGACCTTAAGGAAGAGGATACATACTGGTGTACAGCGGACATAGGATGGGTCACAGGGCACAGCTATATCATTTATGGCCCTCTTGCTAACGGTGCAACATCGATTATGTATGAAGGCGCGCCTGACTATCCTGATATAGGACGATTCTGGGCAATAGTTGAAAAATATGCAGTAAATATCTTCTACACAGCTCCAACTGCTATCAGAGCTTTTATGAAATGGGGTGAGGAGCATCCGAAGAAATACGATCTGAGCTCGCTTCGTCTACTTGGCTCTGTAGGCGAGCCGATAAACCCTGAAGCGTGGATGTGGTATCACAAGCATATTGGGGGGAAGAAGTGCCCGATTGTAGATACATGGTGGCAGACTGAAACGGGGTCGATTCTCATTACAGCGCTTCCGGGATTGACTAAACTAAAACCCGGATCGACCACAATTCCATTCCCCGGGATAGATGCAGATGTTGTTGATGAAGATGGAAAGAGTGTCAAAGTCGGAGCTGGGTATCTTGTACTTACTAGCCCATGGCCTTCAATGTTAAGGGGAATTTACGGCGATCCAAAGAGATATGTGGAGCAGTACTGGAGCAAGTATCCAGGGATTTATTTTACCGGAGACGGGGCAAAGAGAGATAAAGATGGTTATATATGGGTTCTAGGCAGAGTAGATGATGTTATGAACGTGGCTGGGCATAGAATTAGCACTATGGAAGTGGAAAGCGCACTTGTGGATCATCCGAGCGTTGTAGAATCTGCGGTTGTCGGCAAGAGTCACGATCTAAAAGGACAGGCAATAGTTGCATTTACAACACTCAAAAAAGATATCAAGTCGAGCCCGAAGCTGCTGGATGAGCTAAAGAAGCATGTAGCTAAAAAAATCGGAGCTATTGCCAGGCCGGATGACATTATTTTCACTGCAGAGCTGCCAAAAACCAGAAGTGGAAAGATAATGAGAAGACTTCTTAGAAATATCGCCGAGGGCGAAGTCTTGGGAGATACCACAACACTTGCGGATCCCTCAGTTGTAAATCAGCTCAGGGAACAGCACGAGCACAAAGAAGGGTAAAGTTTACTTAATTGGAAATTTAGGTGGGCGATAAATTCCGTTCTTCAGTGAGTGTTGAATTTCGCGTCTTGAAATTCCGGATGTCTTGTTTAATAGAAGCGACTACAAATCCAATCACAGTAGCGTCATCTATAAGACCTGCACCTGGTATCATGTCTGGAACTGCGTCAAATGGGTTTACAAAATAAATAAGGGCGCCTGTAGATAACAACAACGTCATCCAGGGCATTTCCTTATACTCACCTTTAATCCAAGATTTGAGCATCGAAATAACTAGCATTAGCTCAGTTTGGATTGATGTTATCTTTTTTTTGCCGGAATTTATTCCTTTGGAGGCTGTATCTACCAAATCACTTACATCTTTACTGTTCTTCAGAATTCCGTTAGCTCGAACAAGGGCGCTAGTAGAAAACAACTTAAGTACGGTTTTAGCAGAGGTGAACATAATATATTTAATGCTAACAAATTCTTGTAGCTAATTAAATAGCACAAACTATGTTACATCTTTTAAGGTTAAACCATTATCTTTAAGGACTGCAAGGAGCCCCTTTTTGTTAATTGTTCTGTAAGTCCTCATTGAAATCCTAATCTTGATAGAACGGTCAAGCTCCGGAACATAAATCTTTTTCCATTGAAGATTTGGGTTCTGGCGGCGCTTAACCTTATTGTTCGCATGTGATACATGGTTGCCTACCAGCGGCTTCTTTCCTGTTATCATATCTTTCTGTGCCATTATTATCTCCTTCTTAGTACAGTAAAACAGCCTATTAAGTATTCCACAAGATAAAAATTTGTAAATATGAAAAAATTATGTACCTAAATCTTCTTATCTAATAAATAATACAGTCATAAGTATGGAATAAAGTCTATGGTTTTGATAACAATAAATTTACTTGTAATCAATGAATTCATGTGTTTATATATTGTATGCAGGGAAATAACACAAGGAGGTGATTAAAGATGCTGAGAGTAACTTTATCACTATCGATTTTATTTGCTGTTTTCGCATTTGTAGTTTCAACAATGCCCAGTTTTGCAGAAGATGTTGTTGAAGGAACGATTGTATGTGTAGAGATTGATGAGGCAGGCAGCATGCAGACGATGACAGAGTTCGAGGAATGTAAGGGTACGCTGCTTCAAATGGGATCCGATGGTAAACTGTATGCTTTGGCTGGGAAAAAAGAAGAAGTTAAAGCCATGAAAGGTACTGGGAAAAAGCAGACGGTTAGCGGAGAGCTTGCCGGGCACACAAGAGGCTACATTCTCGCTTCCGCGTCGGCTTTAAGGGACGATCAGCCCGCTACGGTGAGCGGGACCATAGTTTGCCTACTTCCAAATTATGAATCCGGAAACCTCAAACAGGTAGTGGCTAGCGGTCCATGTACTAAGATTGAACCTCATGCTCATGTTGTAAGAACCAAGAGCGGTCAGGTTTATGCCCTTCACGGATCTGAAGACTCTATCAGAAGACTTGAAGAAATGTCTGACAGACAAGAAGTTGATCTTCAGGGTAAAATCCAGGGTGATCAGGGAGCTTGGGTTCTCTACGTTAACTAAGAATTTAAGATAAACTATACTTTTAGGGGGAGATTAGTATCTCCCCCCTTTTTTTATGTCTAGTTGTTATTCAAACTTCATTCTGCTAATACAGTAATTTTCCTTTCTGTATTGTTAAATGGTCCATTTACTAAATTCCCATCCTTGTCTAAAAGCTTAAGAGTTATAATGTATTCACCACTTGTAAGCCCAGTAACAAATGCAGGATTCCACTCATACAAAGTAATTGAATATTCCTCTGCATTAGCCTCATTTTTTCGAATTGTATATTTTGCTTTAAATTCGTCGCCAAGTTCAGCATTAATAAGATAAAAGTCGAGCATGATCTTTTCTGCGTCCTTACCCTCATATTTCCCTTTTGGTCTGCTGTATATAATAGTAGGCTTGGATTCATCAAGCATGAACTCCCCTTCTTCTTTGCCAACATAGAAATTTGCTATATCCACTGAACCCGAGGCTTTGACGCATTCATGGTATGAGCGGCTAGGAAAGACTATGAGTGTATGAGCGCCTTCATCCAGTATGCCGATATCAAATGGTACGCCCGCTTCATAATTTGCAAAGTAAGGGTCGTTGTCTAATATGATGTGTGCGTGCTGTCCTTTCCCGGAATTTGCTATTTCCTGAGCTCTTGGAGTATCTGTCTGTATGCCTAGCTCATAGTTCTCAACATCTACCACTACTGAAACTTTGCTGTCATCTAGTACATCACCGTCTTTTAAAGATGAAAAACGGGCATTTGCTCCTGGAAACCCTGGGGATCTCTCTCCGACTTTTATTGTAACTGTAACTTCCGGGCTTTGAGTTTCTGTGTCTGGTGAAACTTCTTCAACATTTACTGATTCTTCTTTAGTTCCTGTATCATTTACATTTCCGCTATCTTGCTTACAGGATAATGTAAGTAGCGTGAACGCAGAGAAAATACTAAGTGATAATAATAAACTTCTTTTCATTTTTATAACTCCTTACAAATTTGATCAACGTTATGTATTCTAAATTATCATATGCTGTAATCCAATTAAAATTTCTTAATATTAAATTAATACTTACGGAGATATGAATGATTAGCGAGGATTTGTTAAATGTAATTGTCTGCCCTGAAACCAAGCAGGATCTAGTAATAGCTGACAATGATCTAGTTGATAAGATAAATTCTTTGATTGAAAGTGGAAAATTGTTAAACAGGTCCAAACAGAAGATTGCTGAAACTATAGATAGTGGTTTAATACAAAAAGAAGATCGAAAGTATCTCTATCCAATTAGAGATGAAATACCAATACTACTTATGGATGAATCAATACCTCTTGAGAATGTCCTATAGTTTTTATTTGCAATATCTAGAAATTCCGAGCCTCATATTGAAATTCTAATCTGTCGCCATATTACTGCTAATATGAAAAATATGGAAGCGCAAACTGTTATAGATGCCCCGGTTGGAATAGATAATATGAATGAGAAGAAGTAGCCCAATACTGCAGATAACCCCCCAATTATTGCAGAGAATACAAAGACAAGCTTAAGCTTTTCAGTTAGATAGAGTGAAGAGAGAGGTGGGAGAGCCAATAAAGCAAAGACCGGCAAAGCGCCTAAAGCTCTCGTCGCAACGGTAACAACTAATGCTAGCGTGATTAGCAACAAAGTGTTTAATCTTCTAACCGGGTATTTGAACAACTGCGCTGATTCCGGGTCAAATGAGACAAAAATGAAATCCTTGTAATATATGAAATGGATTATAAATACCGATATAGCAATTCCAGGTATTAAATAAGCATCCATAGGATCTACTATAACCGCACTTCCAAATAATATTGTAGATATATCGTGAGCGCCTTTTGCAATCCTATCCCCAAGTATTATAACCCCAGCTGATGCCAGTAAAAACCCAAACGCGATTACACCTTCACGGCTTATCAGAGAGAAGTCCCTTTTAAGCGCATAAAATGCCGCCGCAAGTACGGTTAAGATCAGAGAAAGAGCAAAAGGATCTATTAAGCTTGCAAAAATAGCAAGACCCATCCCCTCAAGGTAAAAAGACAGAGCGACGCCAAAGCTTGAGATCTGTGTAAGTGCAGCGCTTACAAAAATTATTCGCCTCAGCACTACATAAACCCCCAAAAATCCGCATATCGCACCAGTTACAGCCCCTACTATCATGGGATCGCGCCAGAGAAAATAGCTATGCATAAATTCGCTTAAGATTTCCATTAAAATTCCTCTAATTCAGATTTAAATTTATTCCGAAGAATTTATCCAGACTTTCCTTTTTTAACACTTCGGACTTCGTACCTGCCTGAAAGATATTGCTGTCTTTATCTATAAGAATTAAATGGTCCGAGAATTCTGAGACAGTATCTAAAAAATGGCTCACCATAAGAACTGCGAGCTTGCTCTCAGTTTGTATACTTTTTACTAGCTCCATAATTTGAGCTTCGCCCTTTATGTCTACAGATGCTGTAGGCTCATCCAAAACCAATATGTCGGGCTCCCCTGAAATGGCGCGCGCGAGAAGAGTCCGCTGTTTTTCTCCTCCGGAAAGTGACCTGAAAGTGCGGTCTTTTAGATTTAAAATCCCTGCGCTATCCATCGATTTTTCAACAATTTCATTATCTATCTTGGATATTTTTCTGCCGGGCTTTACCCTACTGTACCTTCCCATTGAAACTAGTTCGTAAACAGAGATGGGGAAAATGGGATCAAATTTTTCATTTTGAGGAACGTATCCGAATACTAATTCATTGTTGGATATTACATTTCCAGATACTGGAGAAATTAAGTTTAAGATAGTTTTAAGTAGGGTAGTTTTGCCGCTGCCGTTAGGCCCAAGCACTCCCCAGAACTGATTATATTCAATCGAAAGGCTAATAGAATCCACGAAGACTTCTTTTTCATATCCAATTGCTACATTTTCAAGCTGTATGAGATTTTTCATATAATTAAAGTCCTTTTTTATTTATTAGAGTTGATGTGATCTCACCCACAATCGTATCAAAAAGCTCAATATAAGTATTTATCCCGTCCCGTCCTTCTACCATTGCTGGAAGCAAAAGAAATGTTGCTCCGGTCTGTTGCGCAATAATAGTTGGGGTTTTCTGCGGATAATAGTTAGCAGCTATAATGAGCTTTATATTCTGGCGCTGTATTATACGTATTAGGTTTGCAACATGGGAAGGTGTAGGAGGAATACCGGGCTTTGTTTCAACAGTCCCTATTTCTTTGAAGTCTGCCCAATTTAGGAAATAGGCCCATAGTTTGTGATATGTAACAACATTTGTACCCTTAAAAGGAGCAAGCTGCGTATCCCACTCACTTATTTTTAGTTTAAGCGCACTCACAAAATTTTTGAAATTTTCCTTATAATATGCGGTATTCTCAGAATCTATCTGTATCAATCTGGCGGCTATTCCACGCGCAACGGGAATCCCGTTTCTAGGGTCTAGCATATAATGGGGGTTCCCCCCAGGGTGTATGTCTCCCATAGATCTATCGATAGGACCAGTGTGAATCTCACGTTTATTTTTAATAGATGCTGATGCATTGTAGTGGCCGATTGAATTGCCGGCCAAAATATCTGAGTTTCTAGCTCCTGTAATTAGTATTGGCAGCCATCCTATTTCCAGCTCCAATCCGTTATAAATCAGCAGATCGGCCTGATTCAACTTTGTGATAAATATTGGTTTGGCGTTTACAAAATGTGGATTCTGATACCCTTTAGCAAGGCTAATAACTTCAACTTTGTCACCGCCGATATCTCTAGCGATAGCTGCAAAATCAGGAACAGATGTAACTATCTTTACCTGAGCTAATGCGTCTTGATCCGTTAAAAAGATTGCGATAAAAGCAAAAGTTATCGTTATTGTAAATTGTTTTATTGATATTAATTTTTTCATGATTGTTGTCTCCTATGTTGGACTTATTAGAAAGGATGTGCTCCGTGTGTCCCGATTGCGTATTGGAACTGTAGAAAGATTGCATGCTGATTTTTAGCAAAGTCCTGGTTGAGATAATCGTACTGCAGTCTTATCCTTGAGAATTCGCTGGGGTTAAATGTCAGCATCGGTGAGATGCGGTAAGTTCTTCCCAAAAGCCCTAGCATTGCTTCTTCTTCGCCTTCTTCATTTCTAATAGTGGTAAAGAGGTTTGAAGTTCCGGCTTCCGTATCTTCCTCCTCCTGAACCGGAGTATTTGTGTCGATTATTCCGAATCTAAATCCGGAGTTCCATCTCTTTGCAAAACGATACACCAACTGTGCATACCAGCCCCAGTTTTTAAGAGTCTCTTCCGGAGTTTGAGCATCGAGGTACATAAACTCAGATTGAAACATCACCTCTTGGTAAGGGTTATTTTTGAGCGGGCGGTATTTAGCGAATAAGTCGATTCCATAGAGATTAGATCTTTCCCCAGAAGCTGTACCATTTGAACCTGTCGCAAACGAACCTCCCAAGCTTACGCCGAGTGCCTCGGATAGCTCGAAGAAGTTGGCTATGTGGAAGATGTACAATAATCTTCCGATGTCGTTTGCGTTCTCATCTCTGGCAAAAGTTGGTGTCTCAACATCCGGGCTTCCACCGGAAGCGCTGAGCTCCAAATACCATGGAACTGGAACCAGGAAATTGGCTTCTATGCTTGTCGGGTTTAGATGCTCGCCAAGAAACTGCGCTGCCGGTAACGGAAGAGTGACAAAGTTCTGACTATCTCTGTGTATTTGATTGATTCTGCCGAATTTGGCTCTTGCTCGGCCGATTCTGAATTGTGAATTGAGCGGCAAACTCAAAAGAGTCGTAGCATAAGCTTCCTCAAGCTCTACCCCCTCAGTGTTGAAGGAAAGAAACAGATCAAACCTGAAATACGAGTCCACAGTTCCTTGAAAACCGACCTCTACTTCCTGCAAGTTAACACCTGTATTTTCTGGATCGTTTTCAGCAAACACTATAGGATCGTTCTGTGAATAATAAGCTGCAGAGAATATACCAATTACACTTATTTGTGGATTGAAAAAGTTAAGAGTCTTTGTAAAAAAACTCTGACTCTCTTGAGCAGGTTCCTCTATTAAAGTTAAATCCTTTTCTTCTTCGACCATAATTGTCTCTTGTTTGCTGGGTTGCTCTTTCTGTTTTGCCTGATGCTCAAGGACTCTATTTTTTTCTTCAAGTTTGTCTATTTTCTTTTGCATTTGTTCCATCATCTTTCTTAATTCTTTAAGCTCATTTTTTACATCATTACTTTCATCACTATGAGCTTCATAGTTTGGTGATACTGAGAAAATAAGGGTAAAAATAATCAAGATTAGAAAATTTCTACTTAAATTCATACTTCACCTCCAATTCGTAAAATTTATAAGTGAATAACCGGGTTGTATTCTCGGGGAGTTACGATATAAACAGAATTGGAATATGAGTGATTCAAACTCTAAAAACGCTGAGTTTGTTCCCCTAATACGAGATTCTGAATATATTAAGGAAAATCCAATTAACTTGGATTTCGTATAAAAGCTCCCAATGGCAATGATTGGGTTATGAGATTGGAGGTGCTCGGGAAGGCTTATCTAAAATTAAAAAAGAATTTGGAACTAGAAAATCTATACTAATAAAGTCTATTGTTTGACTTAAGTTGTTGTTATTATTGAATGAATATCCAGTTTCAGGAGCCTGTAAGTTTCCCTGTAATAAACAGGCGGAGCAGTCCTCGACTGAATGGCTCGCGGTAGAATGAGAATCCACACCATCTGTGATTGAGCCCGAAATTGAGTGGTTATGAAAGCTTAATGAAAATACAAAAAGTACAGCTAGAGCTGGGATGAAAAATCTGGAAAACCCATTATTTTGTATGTCTCTAATTAGTCTCATGCTGCACCCGACTTATTTTTCAATGATACAATCTCATTTGCAATTGCACAAGCCGCTTCATCCACAGTGAGAGAAACATCAAGATCAATTCCCTGCTTTTTAAGCTCTGAAAATAGAGATCCAAGAATAGGTGGCTCAACATGACACTGTGAGAGTTTCTCAATTTCTGAAAAAATTTCTTTAGGGGTTCCCTTGCCGACGATTTTCCCTCCCTCCGCAATTAAATAAACTGTATCAGCTATAAGAGGGACTGTGTTCATATTATGAGTTGAGAGTATTATCGCTGTCCCATTTTCTTTATTTACATTGTTTAAAAGATTAATGAGCTCCATCCTGCAAGTTGGATCAATATGCTCAAAAGGCTCATCCAGGATTAATAATTCTGGTTTTGTAACAAGAGCGCCTGCTATACCAACTTTTGCTTTCTCACCCCCGCTCATATAGTGAGGGACTTTGTCTCTTAAATGTTCTATCTCTAGCTTTGTAAGTATATCGTCTACAAGTTCATCAATTTCTTCCTTCTTATAGCCGTAGTTTCTAGGAGAAAAAGATATATCCTCACTTACTTTGGGGGCGATAATTTGAAGATCTACATTCTGTAGAAGTACTCCTATCCGCTCTCTGACTTTCTCATAGTCTTTGGCTGGGTCTACTCCCAAAACATTGATATCCCCATCAGAAGAGGTTAATAATCCCAGAAGAAGTGATAGCAAAGTAGACTTCCCGCTGCCGTTTGGGCCAAGAATAGCGACCCTTTCCCCTTTATTGACGGTAAATTCTTGACCGTCAAAGACCAGCGCTGTGCCGTCGGGATATTTAAATTTTAAATTGCTGACTTTTACTAATTCTTCCAAACTAAGACCTCAATTTACAAACTGCGTATATAAAGATGAGATAACTAACGCTACTGCTGAGCAGACTAGAATGTAGACACCGAATTCGAGAAAACTTTTCTCAATAACGGTGCTAATTGTAATTGCGAAAATTAATAGACCTATCGTTATTGCTAAAAAATCATACCGATTCATATGCATATTTTTATCCTGAACAGCTATTCTTCCGCCATATCCCCTTACGTTCATCATTCCATAAAATTTTTCCGAGTAGTCAAAACCCTTTACAAGAAGAAGACCAATTCCAGAGGAAAAATTTCTAATATTTCTTAGATATTTTCTGCGTGTGATTCCGCCTCTTACTTTTAAGCCTTTAATAAGCTCATCGGTTAGTTCAAGCAAGATAAATACTGATCTATAGGTGACAAAGAGTCCCTCAGCAATTATTCTGGGCAAGAAAGGTCGCAGAGTATTAAAGACATCCGGATATGGAGTAGTCACAATTAATAGAACCATAGTAAGCGCAGCTGCTAGAGCTTTTAGTAATATTACTCCCGCTCTGAGCCAACTTCCATTCCATATGACAAATGCGAAAATGAGTGCAAATATAGCTGGATATGTGGCAATTGTAATGATTTTGCTAACAGGCAGCCTTGTCCATACTGCTATTGTTACGAGTATGATATATATTCCAAGAAGTATATAAAATTCATTAGTCAGAATGATTGATGCTATAACCAGGGCTGTGAATACCATTTTCCACAGGGCCTTCGCTTTATGAAGGAAGCTTTCTCCATGGTTTGCGTAATAATCTATAATTGCAACATCCATAAATCTGCTCCTATGCCCTTTGAGGCAAAATCAAATCAGGCCTGACGCGAGATACGTATTTAATTACAAAAGCCGTAATGATTCCTTCTAAAAGCCATCCAATTCCTAGTAGAATTAATATTGTTTTTGCAAAGCTCTTAATATTTACGCCATTTATAAGCTCTTGTGGTATTTCCTCATTTTTCACTTGTTCGGTGGGATCGTTTCCTTCAATGCCAATAACAAGTTCAGGATTTATTTGAGAGGAATATACAATTCCTATTAAAATAGATGTGCTAAGGATTAGACTTATAACAGCTGCCAATCCGGAGGACCACATGATTGAATCCCTTCCTATTATAGCCATGAAAAGTTGGAATAGATAAAACCCTATAAAAGCTTCAGCGCCAACAACCACGGTATTTAATCCGACAACAGTGATTCCTCCATGACCAAACATAGCGATTATAAGATCGACTATAAATATAGATATGAAAGCTAAAGCTGGCCCTAAGATTATTCCAGCTATCACGCTTAGGTTAATATGATAGGCAATAGGAGCAATAGGGATTGTCATGCATACGATCATTAGAGCCGAAATAATACCGATTAAAGGGATTTTTCGCTTAAGTTCCGTGCTTCTGGTTCTATAGATAGAAAATGCGAGTATCAGAGCAGTTAATAGCCAGCCTGACATAACCAGCCATCCGGGTAAAACTCCGTCAGGTATGTGTAAATGAGACATATTTTTTTATATTACTCCTCTAATTTTCATACTTGGCATTCCCTGCATTTTCCAAATAACTGAAGAAAATGAGTGTTTATTTGAACTCCAGTATCTTCTGATATTTTCTTTGATAAATCTTCCATAGGGCATTCAGTGTATTCGATAACTCTGTTGCAGTCAGTGCAAACTATAGGGTGTCGATGTCCTTCAGGCGCTATTGCATAGCTATGACAGCCGTCTTCCAGATGTACTTTTACGACCAAATTAAGTTCAATAAGTGTTTCAAGCGATCTGTAAACTGTTGCAAGCCCAGTTTCCTGTAGAAGCTCTTTTACTCTCCTATGAATTTTGTTAATTGATAGATAGCCCTTACTTTCCTGGAGAACTTTTAATACGGCCTGGCGCTGAGGGGTGCATTTAAGTCCCTTTTCGTGGAAAAATTCTTTTATTTCATCGGAATTATTGATTGAAAACACTCTACTCATCACTTTTATTCTTTAGATATTGGGTCCCCTACTCTAATTGAGAAAGTTTCTCAATTGTATATTGCAGAGTTGTTTCTGTCAAATCTTTCCTTCATGTTCTAATCTCAGTATATTACAATTACATTATTGCTTATTTGTATATCTGGTATAATGTTGTATTGAGTAAATCGGCTGTATCTAAATCCGAAGTAAAGTCAATTCAGCCTGTTTACAGATAAATCGTTAATGAGGAATGCTTTTCCTAAACTAAACAACTTACTGTCGTTGCCAAAACAACTTTACTAATAATTAAATGACAATACCGGTAAATTGAAATTTCTAATAGAATCTACGCTAATTAGTAATAGCGTGTGATAGGGGTAATGTAATATATGCTATCATTTGAAGAATTAGGTTTATCCAAAGAGACTCTCAAAGTCCTTCAAAAAAAGGGTTTTGAAGTTCCCTCACCAATTCAGGAAGTCACAATTCCCGCGATACTAAATGGTGATAAAGACATAGTAGCTCAGGCTCAAACCGGCACGGGCAAAACAGCCGCATTCGGGCTTCCTTTTGTTGAACTTTTAGATGAAAACAGCAGGGCTGTTCAAGCTCTGGTACTAACACCAACTAGAGAGCTTGCTATACAGGTAGCTGAGGAAATCCATTCCCTAAAAGGAAAGAAGAAACTAACTATAATTCCTATTTACGGCGGTCAGTCTATTACTCTTCAACTGAGATCCTTAAAAAAGGGTGTTGATGTAGTAATCGGGACTCCGGGTAGGGTGCTCGATCATATTAGCCGCGGCACATTAAAACTGGGTGATATATCTCATCTTGTTTTAGATGAGGCTGATGAGATGCTCAATATGGGATTCTTAGAAGACGTTAAGAATATTATGAAACATACTGCAATTGATAAAAGAACGATGCTCTTTTCTGCAACAATGCCGAAAGAGATTATGCAGATTGCCAGTGAGCATATGAGAGAATTTGATGAATTTAAAGTAACCAAGGGGCAGCTTACGGTAACCCAGACGGATCAGATTTATTTTGAGGTTTCAGCTTCAAATAAGTTCGAAGCGCTGTGCAGGATTATAGATATTGAAGAGGATTTTTTTGGTCTTGTTTTTTGCAGGACAAAGAAGGACGTAGATACGATTGCCAATCACTTAATAGAGCGCGGTTATGATGCGGATGCATTGCATGGTGATATTTCTCAGCCTCAGAGAGAGAAAATATTAAACAAGTTTAAAAAACGTTTAATCAATATACTTGTTGCAACAGACGTGGCCGCAAGAGGCATAGATGTTCATAACATGACTCATGTTATAAACTATTCCCTTCCTCAAGATGCCGAATCATATGTGCATAGGATTGGGCGTACCGGGAGAGCGGGTAAAGAGGGGAATGCTATCACTTTTATAACCCCTGAAGAATACAGGAAACTTAGGTATATAAGCAGGGAGACAAAAACAGATATTCGCAAAGCCAAGCTCCCAGAAGTTAAAGATGTGATTAGGACTAAAAAACTCAGGATAAAAAATATTCTTCAAGATATTGTAAGGTCGAGTCCACGATATGAATATGCTGAAATGTCACGGGAACTACTTGAGACTAATCAAGCCGAAGACGTGGTGGCGGCATTACTAGAGTTTTCCTTTCAGGATGAGCTAGATGAGAAAAATTACACCGAAATTGGAAACGCTCTAGTTGATACGAAAGGTAAAACAAGGCTATTTGTGACGCAGGGGAAGATAGACGGTCTAACGTCTCAGAAACTTGTACACTTCATTCAGAACAAGTGCGGAATTAAGGGTAAGAAAATTAGAGATGTACAAATTCTTGAAAAATTCTCTTTTGTAACACTCCCCTTTCATGACGCTGAAATATTGCTATCTTATTTCAAAGGCAAAAGGAAGGGAAAGGGTCCTTTTATAACAAAAGCTAAAAAAGCGAGAGAAAACGCTTAGCCATATTCGAAATTTAGTCTAACTCGGCAGTTTTTTTACTTCTTTATATCTAAAACAATCTACAGTGTGGTCATTTATCATTCCTGCTGCCTGCATGTATGCATAACAAATTGTTGAGCCTACAAAGCTGAATCCCCTTTTTTTAAGATCCTTGCTCATAGCATCTGATTCTTCTGTCTTTGCAGGCAGATCGCTCATTCTCTTCCATTTATTTTGTATGGTTTTATAATTTACAAACTGCCAAATGTACTTATCAAAAGAACCAAACTCCTTTTGGATTTTTAGGAAAGCCTTAGCGTTTTTGACGGTAGAATTTACCTTTAAGCGGTTTCGGATGATTCCGGGATTGCTTAGTAATTTTTCAACTTTTTTATCGCTGTATCTGGAGACTTTCTTTACATCAAAATTGTCAAATGCCTCCCGGTAGGATTCCCGTCTCTTAAGAATTGTGATCCAGCTCAAGCCTGCCTGTGCGCCATCTAAAATAATCATTTCAAAATGCAGCCGGTCATCATGAACGGGTACACCCCATTCTTTATCATGGTAATCTACATATATAGGTTCTGTACCACACCATTCACAACGCTTTGCCATAAATAACTCCTATATTTAATCCTCATCTCGGTTAACGGTATCTGGTGTAAATGCAGGTAAACAAACAGCTATGTACTTAGCTCCACCCTCTGTAGGGGTACTGTATCTAACCCATTCCCCAGGATGTGAAACGATCGCTTGGCCAGATTTCACAACTATAAGGCCATTTTCGTGTTCAACAGTGAGCGATCCTTCAAGCACAACTGTTAGCTCTTCAAATTCAGGGCGCTGTCCCGGCTCAACCCAGCCTTCCGGTGAAGTCATACGGGCAATGCTAACATTGGTATGCCCTGAGTTGATTCTACCTGCAAATTCCTCGATTTTTTTAGGCTTATTTCCTGCTGCTTCAATAATTGTTGGTTTTTCTATAAGTGTCGGCATTTTAGTTTCCTTAGAAGATTTAATTTGAGTATAGCCATATATTCTAAATTACTATGAGAAATTAGTAAAAAATTTATAACAAGGTTGATTGTTTGACCAGGTAATTGTGAATCTAAAAGGGGGTTGATTTGAGTATTTATTGATTTTACAATCAATTTATGGGCAGTATGCACACCAAAGCGCAGGGAGGCATTAAAATGAGAAAAGTAATTGTTTTTTTTCTGTTATTTGGAATTTTTACAGCCATAAGTTATGTCATGGCCCAATCTGGAGATGCTCCTTTGTGGGTGAGCGGTGAAGTAGCTTCAATATATGAAGACCAGGACGGAGCGCTGATTAGCCTAAAATTAGCTGATGGCGAAGCATATAATATTTCAGCTACCACAGATCAGTTAGAAGGGATAAAGGTGGGAGATA
>Ga0209633_10000855_pt1 | contig 33474 bp, 22 predicted proteins | sample Cruoilmetagenom1_FD_187290 | JGI IMG/M metagenome (GOLD analysis project Ga0209633, IMG submission 187290) | Oil polluted marine microbial communities from Coal Oil Point, Santa Barbara, California, USA - Sample 1 (SPAdes) (version 2) | ecosystem: Environmental > Aquatic > Marine > Oil seeps ... | reverse complement strand
CCCTTACCACCGTTGAGACCTCGCTGATCTGTGCTTTCCCGATCCGATTCTCTTCACGTCTTATGTCCTGCGCCAGGGCTTCAAAGCGTGATAACAGGGCCTTGAAGCGGCGAATCTCCGGCGCTTCTGGCTCCCAAATGCGACCATAACCTTGCTGACCATAGCGGGCCAACAAGTGGCTATCCCGTCGATCTGTTTTACTGCGAACACCAAAGCTGGAAACAAAATGATGGAATTGTTGCGGTTGAACAAGGCGCACCTGTACACCAGGTCCATTTAGCCAATACGTAATACGCTCGTGATACACCCCCGTGGCTTCTAAAACCACGACGCACGCTTGCGCCTGGCAGCCCGTTTGATGCTCCATCCATGCCCATAGGGCTTCACAACCCTCAGCCGTATTGGCAAACTCTTTAGCTTTCACCTTACCCTTGTCTTGATCCCGCAACCAACACAGATCCAGCCTGGCCTTACTTACATCAATACCAAAATAAACCGTTGCCTGTTTCATTCCTTCAACTCCTCTTGTACATTCAGCCTCACCTTTACAGGGGACCTGGATACCATCCGGTTTCGAAAGAAATCAGTTGATCGGCTGATCTGAATAACCAAGGCCTTGGAGGTTCCTCAGCCTGATCAACTGCGCGACAGTGGTTAGCTAAACACAATGCCGCTGTGGAAGATACAAGAGGTTCCTTGGCTGCCGCATCCAAACAGCCTGATCATGGAACCAACGGTTGAAAAGCCAGGTTGAGTCCCCAGAATAGTAAAGTATTGCGCATTTTTCCCGCTTGTCCACTGTATAGACTCCGGCGTGAATTGTGGCATCGGATCTAATAGGATTGTTTCAAGAAAAATAGGATTGTTTCAAGAAAAACATTCCTGCCTGACTTGCGCAGCGAATCTTCAATGGAAGCCTGGAAGCAAAAATCCACCCAAGCGGCTTAAATCGCGACTCAGCCCAAAAAAAAGCCCCGCCAAAGGCAGGGCTTAAATGCTTGATAATCCAAAAGAGTTCTAGAAAGGCATCATGCTGGCTTCTGCTGCGCCTTCGGGAATCTCCATCATCTCCGTATAACGTGCGAGGTGAAAATCCTGATTGCCGAACTGAGCATCCATCGCAGCCAGACGCGTGAAGTAATGGCCGATGCGCAATTCCTCTGTCTGACCCATGCCACCATGCAATTGCACCGCGCTTTGACCAATAAAACGCCCCGCCCTGCCGAGATAATATTTCAAGGCGCACGTATCTTTTTTGGCGTCTGGATGATTTCCCTGAGTTTCCATAGTGGCGCGATACAGCAGTGAACGCGTCATTTCGGTTTCCACGAACATATCCACGATGCGATGTTTCACCGTTTGAAAAGCGCTGAGTGGATGATCGAACTGATTACGCTGATTGGTATATTCGGTGGTATCGCGGTAAAGAACTTCCATTGCGCCAACTGCTTCGGCGCCCAGAGCCAGAATGGCGCGCTCAATGACCGCTTCCAGAACCGGAAGACCGCCATCTATTTCTCCGAGCACATCTGCCGCTCCTGCTTTCACATCAGTGAGCGTTAATTCCGAGGCTCTTAAACCATCAACCGTGGGGTAATCCAGGCGTTTGATGCCTTCGGCATCACCCTTGACCAGAAACAGTGTAATGCCCTTGACATCGGTTCGATTGCCCGAAGTGCGGGCACTGACTACCAACCAGTCCGCAGTAACTGCGTTCAGCACCAGGGATTTGACGCCATTAAGGGTAAAACCGCCGCCATCGCGCTGCGCACTGACTGCGACATCAGCCGGATTGCCGCGTGCCTGCTCTTCCTCGAATGCCAGCGTCGCCTTGACCTTGCCGTCAACGATTCCTGGAATGATCCGTTTTTTCTGTTCATCATTGCCGCCGAGCAACAAAGCATTACCCGCCAGAACCACTGTCGGGAAGTAGGGTTCAAGCACCAGACCCTTGCCAAATTCTTCCATCAACACCATGGTATCAATCAGATTGCCACCGAAACCGCCATAAATCTCCGGGAATGACAAACCGAGCCAGCCAAGATCAGCATAGGTCGCCCAATGATCTTCACTGTATCCTGGCTTTTTCTTGCTCATTTTCCGCCGGTTCGACAATTCATAATGGTCGCGAATAAATTTCTGAATGCTGTCACGCACCATATTCTGTTCTTGCGAAAATTCAAAATCCATTTTATTATCTCCCTGCCCGTAAATTGATCAATTGCGAATGCCAAGCACTTTCTTGGCGATCACATCTTTCTGAACTTCGCTGCATCCACCATAAACGGTAGCAGCGCGACCAAAGAGATAGGATTCCATCCCCGTTTTTGAAAATTTTGGACCCGCTTTTTTGAAGCCCCAGTTCAAAGCATAAACACCCGCAGCCTCGACGGTTAATTCCTGGATGCGCTGCTGCATCTGTGTTCCCACCAGCTTAAGAATGGAGGAAGCCGGTCCTGGCTCACCACCCGCCTGCGCTGCGGTCATACTCTGCAACTCCGCGAATTCCAATGCCCGCAATTCTATTTCAGCCTGAGCCAGCTTGCGTTTGAATGTGGGATCCTCAATCTGCATCTCATCGCCCGACTTGACGCTTTTGACATTGCGTTTGAGCTTGTCCAGCGCGGCGATAGAACGTGAAATGCCCGCGATCCCACTACGCTCGTGCTGTAAAAGTCCCTTGGCATAAGTCCAGCCCTTGCCTTCCTCGCCAATTCGATTTTCAACCGGCACTTCCACGTTGTCAAAGAATACCTGATTGACATGGTGGCTATTGCCCAGAGTATAAATGGGTTTGATCGTAACTCCTGGTGACTTCACATTGAAGAGCAGAAATGTGACGCCTTCCTGTTTTGCTCCCGAGCTATCGGTTCGGGTCAGGCAAAAAATCCAGTCGGCCATATGCGCCATGGTGGTCCAGATTTTGGTGCCATTGACGGTATAGTGGGATCCGTCCACGGATAACTCTGCTTTGGTTTTCAGTGCCGCCAGATCGGAACCCGCGCCCGGCTCTGAGTAGCCCTGGCACCAGTTGATTTTATTATCACGGATATCCGGAAGAAAACGCTCTTGCTGTTCTTTGCTGCCGTAACGCATGATGATCGGCGCCAGCATGACCTGTCCAAACGGTAACGTGATCGGCATAGCGTGATTGGATGTCTCAGCTTCCCAGATATAATGCTGAACCGGACTCCAGCCCGGCCCGCCAAATTCTTTGGGCCATTTTGGCACATCCCAGCCACCTTTGTCCTTCAGCGCCTGAAACCATTCCGCACGCTTGGTCCAGATATCCTGACCTTTGGGAAGATGCTGATCAAGGAAATCCCGCACTTCCTGCTGAAAGGCCTTTTCTTCTTTGGTGAATTCCATTTCCACGTTTCATATCCTCACATGTACACTTATAAAACGAAACCACATGGTCACACTCTAGAACCATATCGCTCCATTCTACAGTATTAACCGGGCCGATAACAATGATTGACAATTCCAGGTTGCTTTTCACCTTGATGTCAACCCAAACCACACGCCTTTTACAGCCTCAATGAAACGCGCCGTCTGCAACCGGGTGTGAAAAACGCTTGCAGACACGATTCCCGTGTCAATAGAATTCTAGCTATTGTCCTCTTCAACCGCCGCCGATATGCGCTGATAAAAATCGGGGATCGCCGTCAAAACCCGGTTCCAACTCGGAATGAATGGGACATCCATGGGTTTATTCAGAAACTGTTCGCCAGCAGCCATAATGCACTGACTGAATACTTCAATCGTTTTTTCTTCCTGGTGACGATCTAGTTGCAGTCCATTCACCACCGCATCGCTATTATATTGATCCAGCAAATCCAGGGCTGTTCTGAAATAGGTCGCCTTGATAGTGCGGAACTGTTCAGGGGAAAAAACCACACCTTGTGTCGCGAGCTTGCGGAAAATAACGCGAGCAATTTCCGTACTCATGCGATTCAATCCCTTGGTCGAATCGTCTTTCGACAGGAAGTTATGCTTGTGGTCGTAACGCTCCGCAATATCAATCTGACAGATACTGGCATCGGTATAATTGCGCTTGACTTCCCACAGCACGCCAATTTCAAGCCCCCAGTCGCTGGGAATACGAATCGCCCGCATCACATCGGCGCGCATGGCAAACTCTCCGGCAAGCGGATAACGAAAACTATCCAGATAATTCAGATAGGACATGGGACCGTAGATCATCGTCAGGGCGCGAATCAGGGGGCTGACCAGCAGCCGGCTGACACGACCGCCGAAACGATCTTCTCCTGAAACCCGGTAATAATAACCTTTGCAGAAATGATAATTGAAGGAAGGATGAACCACCGGGTACAGCAACCGCGCCAGCATACGCCGATCATAGGTGATAATATCGCAGTCATGCAAGGCAACGGCATCACTGCGACCACTTGCCAGCAGGTAACCGTAACAATACCAGACATTGCGCCCTTTGCCTCTCTCCCGTGGCGCCAGTCCTTCACTCGCCAGTAATTGATCGAGTTGCTGCATTGCTGGCCCATCATGCCAAAGAATGCGATAACGCTGGGGTAAAACAGAGAAGAAACGCTTGGCATGTTCAAATTCTTCCCGCGAGGCATTATCCAGGCCGATGACAATTTCCTCAAGATAGGGTACCTGACACAATTGCGCCACAATTTTCGGCAGAGCTTCGGTTTGAAGCTCCGAATATAATGAGGGCAAAACCAGCCCCATCGGACGCAAAGCGGAAAAATCCACCAGTTCCTTTTCCAGCGCCTCTGTGGACCGCCCACACAAATCGTGCAGCGTAGTAATGGTTCCATTCTGAAAAAAATCACCCATTTTTATGCGCTCCGGTAGTCAAGCCGAGAATCCATTCCGCCGCTTTCACCCAGCCATGAGAGGCGATTTCATCGCATTCAATGCGGCATGGATTTTGAACCTGAATATGATAGCCATTGACGTGCGGCACAACAATGCCAACATCGGCGGCTTCCAGCATACGCAGATCGTTGCCGCCATCACCAAAAGCAATCGTTTTCCATATTTTATCAGGGAACATACTTCGATAGGATTGCATCAGAAAATTCATAGCCAGCGCCTTATCCGCCTGCGCTGGCATCACATGAAGAAAACGCCCGCCTGAAAGTAGTGTCAATTCCTGACTTTTAAGCCAGATTTCAAATTCACGCAGATTTTCAGTAGAATCTTGCCACAGAATCGCTTCCGTCGATTCTCTCTGTTTGGCTTCTTGAGCCTGAACTTGAGTTAAACCGGTGATCTCGATCACCTCTGCCACACTCATGTCGGAAAATCCGCGAAACTGGTAGCCTTTCTGATCCCGCAATCGATGCAGCATCGCGCAAATCGTCTCGTAATCGAGTCCGACGCGGCGAATCTCATAATCGGTGGCCGCTGCTGGTTTTTCTACGCCAACTGCATTGAAATAACCTTGGGGAATGAAAATAACACTGCCATTTTCCGTTCCAAAGGGATGGCGATTACCCATCGCATCGCGCAGGGCAAAGACCTCGGCCGCGCTCTTGCTGGTCAGAAGTATCAGTGGAATATTTCTTGCCTCAAGCTCCCCCATAATCGAACGGGCCGGCTCGAAACCATAATCGCGTGCATCAAGCAGAGTATCGTCCAGGTCGGTAAAAAAAATGAGTTGCGTTGGCGCATCGGCCGATATCAACTTGTTGGCTATCCGTGTTTTATCAATGATTTTCATGGGCTCCACATCGCATGGTAATAGAAACGGGTTGACGGTCCTGATCAAGATAAAAAGTAAGATCCGCACGCTCAGGCATCTCGGCAAGCGTGGCTTCGGTCAGTCTCTGATAATGCTGAATGAAACGGCAAATTTGTTGCGCATTCATTATTCGGTATCCTGTTCCGGAAACAGCGCCACCTTGTTCCAACTGCTCGGCCAGCCTGGTTTCTTGTTGCAAACGATGCGTCTGAACCACGGAAAAATCAGGAACCCGCAACAGGATCAAATAATCAAGCATGGTAAAAAGATCGTCATATTCATGGTTCAAACATTGATTGACATAGCACCTCCAGCGCCTGTCCCCATCCTCGGTTGCTTCCAGATCATTGACCGATTCCAGTAATTCAGAATCGGCCTGGGGTCGGCAACCCACACACCAGCCTTCAAACAGAATTATATCTGTAGGCGGAGAATAAGGCCGCCAATCCGATTCTGGAAGACGATCATCAATGGATTTATCGAACACCGGCACCCGCGCAGGCCCTTGATTCAACAGTACCGAAATAGTTTGCTGGATCAGGTTCACATCATGAGTCCCCGGAACCCCACGCGTCAAGAAAAGCGGATGCTCATGCCGCGACAACGCGATTCTTTGCGCCCGAGTAAGGTAGAAATCATCGATGGACAATACCACTGTACGCATACCGAGCCCATCCTGAAGAATCGGTTGCAGCAGATGGCATAGCGTGCTTTTACCGGAACCCTGCGCGCCATTAATGCCAATCAATAAAGGTTGCGCGCCGCCGCATCTGTGCGCCTGATTGATAAGCAGAGCCAATGGCAAATCTTGCTGTTTAAGTCTTCTCTCGGCATCCCCGCTCAAGCCATGAGAATCCCAGGCAGCCAGATAAGCCTCTCGGCTATCAGCAAAGGCGGATTCCATCGCTTCCGGCATGACACCGCAAGCCATCATGGCTTGTGTGATGCTGTCGAAGCGTTTCAGTTCAACCATTGGTACCGAGCAAACGATACTTGCGAAGCGGATGACGCCATGTCATCTTCATCCGGGTTTTGCTGCCATGTCTACACTGCATGAAGATCATAAGGTGTTCCCTCGGACAGCAAACGTCGTAATCCTTCCAGGGGCAAAAAGAGCCAGTCTGGACGATTAGCGGCTTCATAACGCACTTCATAGAGCGCTTTTTCCAGCAGAAAGGCCGACAATAGATTGTTAAAAACAGCGATCTGCTCCGCATCCAGCCGAAACCCAGCCGTGCTTTGATAGCCGGAAATAAAGGCGCTGGAGGCCAGCATACCCCAATGACGAATCCGGGATGCCAAAGTTTCCTCGGAACCGCTGATTTGTTCACGCAATTGATGCAATACCGTGGCGCCAGCATAATCAAAGGAACGCAACATGCCCGCGACATCTTTCAGCGGAATATGCTTTTGTCTTCTTTTCTGCATACTCGAAGCCGGCTCACCTTCAAAATCGACGAGATAAAAATCATCATGCGCGACCAGCACCTGACCAAGGTGATAGTCGCCATGAACCCGTGTTTTCAGCCACCCTGGCGCACCGGAAGCCAAAAGTGCATCAATCCTGTCGTGCATGATCGGGATATTGCGGATAAACTGTTCCCCTGATATTTTCAACTTATCCGGCCAATGCTTATCGTTTTGCACTACAGCAGCCGTATCATTGATCTGGGCGTGGATATCTTCTTTCCAGGATTGAATGTCCTCACTGGTCACCGGTTCGGGGGCGAAACCCGGCAAATCCTGCGGCGCACCAGCCAGGGCTTGATGCATTTGACCGGTTCTCTCCCCGAGCAGGCGCATATCCGCGACCAGCGACGCATAAACTTCTGCCTCATCCGGCGTTTCAATCTCGGCTGGGTGCATCATATGAAGCAATTCCATATCGCGCTCCAGATTATCCACCACATAGCTCCAGCCATCACCCTGATTTTCGATGTACCGACTCATCAAACCAAGGGTGATGGTCTTATGCTCATTCTGATATTCCATGATGCCAAGAATAGGCGGAATATTGGCAAAAGGCACCATCTCGGTCAAGAAAAGCGCCATTTCCACTTCAGGATTTTCCCCCGGTGCCGGATGACGATAAATTTTTAGAATCGCCTTGTCGTCCAGCAACATGGAGGAATTGCTTTGCTCCACCATCAGGCGTTTGACCGCAATGCTTTGAGACCAGTCCAGTTCATGCAGATAATGGGTCGAAGTAAAATGGATGAATCCCCGGTCACCAACCTTGAGCTTTTTGCCACGCAACATGGCATCAAGAACACCCAAGCCAAACCTGTCTCCAGCCAGAGCATCGTGAAGCACACCGATGTGGGGACCTTTGCGCACTTTCGCCAGGGCAAATGGCAACAATGGAGAAGTCGGCTGAATCAGGGTTTCACCCCAGGAAATAGATAAGGGCAGAAAATGGAAATCATCTTTCTGTTCGCTGCTGGAAACCAGCAAGAGCATCATGACCTCCTGTGGCGTCTTTTCCAGAGCGCCCCACAAAACCAGAGGGTAATGCTGCGAAACGCTATCCTTGGCGCTAAACCAGCGTTGTTTAGGCAGGTAATTTTTAAGGATGTTCCCTTCCAGCACCGTCAGATTCTGCCCCGCGAGCAGATCACGCCAGCTATCCCGCATCACCAGCGTGGCGAAAGCCAGCATGGGCTCGGGCAATTCTTCATGCCAACGCGGCACATGACTGTGATCCTCCACCAGGGTAAACCAGTAGAAAGCATAGTCACTCAGCGTAAACAGGTAGGGCAGATCGCCGATAGGCGGAAAACTCTGCCCATGAAATAATTCTACCGGAAGACATCCCTTGAAAGAAGACAAATCCAGTTCCACAGCCTGTGCGGCGCGAGAAAGATTGGCGATACACAATAGTGTTTCATCGGGATCTTCGCGGATATAAGCCAGGATCTTCCGGTTTCCGGGATCAAGAAAACGAATGGTGCCACTACCGAACGCACAATGGCGCTTGCGTACGGCAAGCATGCGCCGCATCCAGTTCATCAAGGATGACGGGGTGCGCTGGGAAGCTTCCACATTCACCACCTGATAGCCATACAGAGGGTCCATGATCGGGGGCAAATACAGACGAGACGGGTCTGCGAAAGAGAAACCGCCATTGCGATCCGGCGACCATTGCATGGGCGTGCGCACTCCGTCCCGATCACCCAGATAGATGTTGTCTCCCATGCCGATCTCGTCGCCGTAATAGATAATGGGGGTACCCGGCATCGACAACAACAATCCGTTCAGAAGTTCAATTCTCCGCCGATCCCCTTCCAAAAGCGGTGAAAGACGGCGACGAATCCCCAGATTGATACGCATGCGCCTGTCATGGGCGTAATGGCGCCAGAGATAATCCCGCTCTTCATCGGTTACCATCTCCAGTGTCAGTTCATCGTGATTGCGCAGAAAAAGCGCCCATTGGCAGCCATCAGGAATATCCGGCGTCTGTTGCAGAATATCAATGATCGGATAACGATCTTCCCGCGCCAGAGCCATATACATGCGCGGCATTAGCGGAAAATGGAAAGCCATATGGCATTCGTCACCACGACCAAAATATTCGGCAGTATCTTCCGGCCATTGATTGGCTTCAGCAAGCAACATGCGATCGGGATAATTTTCGTCAATAAAGTGACGCAGTTTACGAATAACTTCATGCGTTTCCGGCAAATTCTCGTTGTTGGTTCCTTCGCGCTGGCAAAGATATGGAATAGCATCGAGGCGCAACCCGTCAACGCCCATATCCAGCCAGTAGCGCATGACAGAAATCACTTCTTTCAAAACCCGGGGGTTGTCGTAGTTCAGATCCGGTTGATGGGAATAGAAACGATGCCAGTAATAGGCCTTTGCAACGGGATCCCATGCCCAGTTGGATTTTTCGGTATCCACGAATATGATGCGGGTATCAGAGAAACTCTGGTCGGTATCGCTCCAGACATAATAATCGCGGTAAGCCGATCCGGGTTTAGCGTGGCGCGCTCTTTGAAACCATGGATGCTGATCGGATGTGTGATTGATCACCAACTCCGTGATAACATGCAGATCGCGCTCATGGGCCGCGCTCAGAAATCGGCGGAAATCCCGCATATTCCCATAATCCGGATTAATGCTGCGATAATCAGCAATATCATAGCCGTCATCACGCATGGGAGAAGGATAAAAAGGCAACAGCCAGATTGCAGTTACCCCCAGTTCATGCAAGTAATCCAGCTTTTTCAACAAACCGGCAAAATCACCGATGCCATCGCCATCGCTATCGCAAAAAGCTTTGATATGCAACTGATAGATAAGCGCGTTGCGATACCAGCGTGTATCATTGCGGTCAATCATACTTGAATACTTCTTCTCGGTGGTGGAATAAGCCTCCAGATGGCAAAAGGACGAACCAGATGATCCAGGGCAACCTGCTGAACCTTGCCGTGCCATACGAAAGAACTGCCGCTGACGAGATCCTCGACCTGGATGCTGGCATCATCCGGCAGGCCGAACTCCCACAATGGCACTTCAAAGGAAGCCGTCACCGCGGAATGACCGTAGAGATGGACAGCGATCAAAATGAAATTGCTCTGATCCGGTGTGCTTTTGCCATAGACGAGTACCTGATCATCATACGCATTATAGAAACGCAAATTGCGATGATCCTGCAAAGCAGGATTCTCACGGCGAATGCGATTAACCAGGGCAATTTCGTGACGTATATGCCCAGAACGTTCCCAATCCCAGCGCTTGATCTGGTATTTTTCCGAATCCAGGTATTCTTCCTTGCCCTCGACTGCGGCGGCTTCGCACAGTTCGAAACCGTTGTAGATGCCATAATTTCCCGCCAGAGTAGCTGCCAGAACAAAGCGGACTATAAACGTGGCTCTCGTGCCTTCCTGCAAGTGAACCGGGTTGATATCCGGCGTGTTGACGAAAAAATTGGGGCGGAAAAATTCCCGCGCCTCCCCGCAAACCAGATCATTCATATAATCCATCAACTCAAGCTTATGCACACGCCAGGTGAAATAAGTATAAGACTGGGTAAAACCCAGCTTGGCCAGCCGATACATCATCTTCGGTCGAGTAAAAGCCTCCGCCAGAAAAATTACGTCAGGGTGGTGTATTTTGATTTCCCGGATCATCCATTCCCAGAATGGAAGCGGTTTGGTGTGAGGATTATCGACGCGGAATATTTTTACGCCGTGCCCGATCCAGAACAGCACCACATCGCGCAACGCCAGCCACAAAGATGGCAATGCCTGACCGTAAAAAGTCGGATTAACAATATCTTCATATTTTTTAGGCGGGTTTTCCGCGTGTTTCAAACTGCCGTCAGCGCGCCATTCAAACCATTCAGGGTGCTGTTTCAGCCATGGATGATCCGGTGAACATTGAATGGCGAAGTCCAGGGCAATTTCAAGTCCATGGGCATGCGCAGACTCCACAAGCCTGTGAAAGTCGTCAAAAGTCCCGAGTTGTGAATGAATGTCGGTATGACCGCCTTCCTCGCTGCCTATGGCATATGGGCTTCCCACATCGCCAGGCTCGGCTTCGAGCACATTATTACGCCCTTTGCGATTGATCTGACCAATCGGGTGGATAGGCGGGAAGTACAACACGTCAAACCCCATGCCACGAATATAAGGCAAACGATTGATCACATCATTGAATGTTCCGTGGATACACTCATCATTTCCAGCCGAGCGCGGAAACAGTTCATACCACGAGGAAAAACGGGCCTGCAGACGATCAACCCATATTTCCAGCATGCGCTCGTACTGACTGACACTGCGGTGCTCACCATATTGGCGCATCAGATGCGCGAGTTCCTCCGAGAGTAATATTCTCTCCACACTTTCGGTGTCATCCCTCAACTGACGCAATTGCAGACTCATCGTATTCAGTTGCATGCGATCCTGTCCCAAGGCAAAACTGATGGCGTTTTCCACCAAAAGCATGCCCTCGAGCTGCTCGAGCGCAACAGATTGATCGGCGTCACGTTTTTTTTGATATTCCTGACGCCAGGTCGCGAACCCAACGCGCCATGCCTTGATGGTATATTGATAAATGCCCGGCTCGTTAAGCCCGATATTCCCGACCCAGCGATCATTGTCACAAGAGCGCATGGGCGCTTCCATCCAGTGATGTGAATTCACGCGACGATAAAGCACCGATGCTGCAATGACATCATGTCCATCGCAGAATATATCCGCGCAGACTTCAACCACCTCGCCCGAATGGCGTTTGATGGGAAATCTTCCGCCATCAAGCTCGGGAGAAACGGACTCGATGCAAATGCGGTGCCTGGACAGGGAATTGAGTCGGTTCAACGTTGCAGGATCTGAACCGTTCGTATCTGAATCGGTGCAACTCGCATCTGACCCGGCGCCAGATTCCTGCCCCGCATAGTAAAGAATCTGCAAGGGTGGTAGACGCAACATATCTTGAGGCTGGAGCTCGGCAGATGTACTCTGGGATGGTATCGGATAAATGTGGCGGAAACGCCCCCTGAAACCAGGATTGTTCATCAACAGCGCATCAGCCCGTACGGATAAATGTTGTTCCTTATCCGGATTGATAATCATCAGCGCCGCGTCATGGGCAATTCTGGCATCGGCGCCTGCCACACGCAGCAAGGCGACCGGCCATGTGGCCGCCGGGCTGAGTAACATCTGCGACCCTTCCACATTCAAAGCCGGACGGCTCTTTCTCACCGCATTGATCTCAGCGATAAAATCGCACAGATCGAAAGGTGACCGGGATTTCTGCGCCTCCCAGTGCTCCGGACGGGTATCCACCACATGCAAACGTTGAGGGAAAGCATATTCAAAACCCATGGGCATCATGATTCCAGATGAAAACCCGGCGGTAAAGGCATAGCTGAAGCGATAATGGCGCTCAAGTTCTTCTGGAGGCAGATGTCCAAGTTCCGCCGCCAGACGTTCCGTATCATGACTCTCCGGGAATGCGATCGTCGGGGCGACAGACCGGTATAACTCATATTGCTCCAGCAACCAGGGTTCGCGAAAATCCCAATATTTGGCACTGTTGAAAAAATAATCAAACCGGGCTTCTTTCAGCGCCAGCACTTCCTCGGGGGTGCATCCCAGAGTTTCAGCGGCAAATACAACATCCTCACAATGCTCGCGGGCGTTTTTCAACAAAGGTTTCCAGAAAGTGCAGGGAACCTGGTAAGCCGCATCACAGCGAAATCCATGGAATCCCAGATCAAGATGCCGAACCAGATAATCATTCCAGAACTGCAATTGTTCATGCATGATTTCCCCGTTGCTGTAATCCAGTTCAGCCAGATCGCCCCAGATAGTCACGTTGGCGGAATTGTCAGGATCGACAGCCCGGGGCGAGCGCAATTCCCCATTCTCTTCATACACGAACCAATGCGGAAAACGTTCCACGAGAAGGCTGTCTTTAGCGGTGTGATTGATCACCAGATCCATCATCACCTTGATGCCGTAACGGCGGGCGGCGGCGATAAAATCGCTGAGCAATTCATCGCCGCTGCGCTGACTGTCGGCCTGAAGAAGCGGATGCAAGCGCTCAAAATCCTTAATGGCGTAAAGGCTGCCTGAAAATCCGGGACAGTGGAACGGATTGATGTAAATCCAGTCAAATCCCATGCCGGCGATACGCTCAAGATGATCCGCCCAACGATCCACAGACCCCGCCAGCAATGGAAAAAGATTGTAAATTCGCATTCCTGTGACCATGTTTCTCCTCTTCTGCCGAGATTCCCGGCACCCATATTTTCAAGTTGAAGCCATCATCACAAGGCCAAGAGGCAATATGAGATGCTTGCGTCTTCCGCGAAAACCTGGCTACAAAGTTCAGTATTTATTCACCGCGCTGACCAAACACAACATCTTCTGGTGGAATCCAATAGAAAAGCGGATTCGATCCAGAGAACCAATGGTATCAAGAAAATCAGAGCGGCAATCAATCTGCTCTGGGTGCAAAAACCGAGGATAGACTCCTTGTTCAGCAGGGTGAATGGCAAGCGCCCCATGATTCGATACCAAACACCGGCCTGTCATTATCCAACTATGAACTGTTATGATTCCCGCTTTTGCCAGAGAACTCCGTCACAACTCAATATATACCTCATTGGCCAAACAGATGCGCTGTTCAGAAGTGCATTTCCCGGGTTCCGGTTTAAGGAACCTCTGAACAAGTCATGAACTCGGTGCCTGCGGTGAGCGAAGTCGAACCCGCTTGCGTCCCTACTGGCTCAGCTTCATCGTTGACAATCTTCGTAATAGCAGGGCTAACCCGCGCAATTGTCGTCTCGAATCTGAACATAATGAACCACCATTACCTTCGCCCAGACTTGATCAGAGATTCCTTGATTATTCTGGCGCAATTTTAACCAGCCAGACCGATGGCATCCCAGTAATCGAACTGGCGGAATTCCCGGCGACGATATAACCCCCTTCCCGCGTAAGGCGCACGGATTCAAACCTATCCTGACCTGATCCGCCGAAAGAGCGCTGCCAGAGCATTACACCCTGTGAATCGGTGCGAACCAGCCAGCCATCCCGTCCGCCCGCACCTAGCGACTCCGTCCATCCCGCAAGTATAAATCCGTCGTCCCGTGTCTGGCGCAATGAGAGGAAAACATCGTCGAATTTACCACCAAAGCTCTGACGCCATTGCAGATTGCCGGAACCATCGGTTTTGATCAGCCAGGCATCGCGTCCGCCGTTGCTGTAAGATCCGGTAAAACCGGCGGCTACATAGCCGCCATCATGCGTTTGAATGACACTGAACGCCCGTTCATTCTTATTTCCGCCAAAAATACCGTTCCACTGGACAAATCCAAAGGGATCGGTTTTTACCAGCCACATGTCTTCCGCCCTGGCGCCATAGGATTGCGTAACCCCAGCGATGATAAAACCACTATCGGTGGTCTGGGCTATCGAATGAATGCGGTCGGCTTTAGAACCACCAAGCGTTTGTTCCCAGATCGAGGTGCCATCCTCATCCATTCTGACGACAAAACCATCATAATCGCCAGTACCGGTCGAATCGGTTCGTCCACCCACGACATAATCGCCATCGCTGGTGGCGCTCAGTGCATAACCATAAACTTCCGCCTGCCCGGCTAGCAGAGAGATTCCACGCCGCCTGATCCACTGCGATTTGAGATTGGCATCGGTTTTCAGCAGCCATGTCGCCACAGGTTCGCGTCCTACCGAGGTAGTCCGGCCCAATACGCGAAAACCACCACTCGCATCGGGGAGAATGCGATGACCATAATCGTCACCTAAAGCACCGAAGGTACGGCTCTGCCTGATCTCGCCGGAATAATCGGTTCTGATTAACAACGCATCGATATTTCCCAAGGGGGTTGCCCGATAACCGACTACGATGAACCCACCCGTCGCTGTAGGCAGGACATCCGCTCCCCAGGCTCCCTCTATAACGAAATTAACTCTGGTAATATCATCAAATGTGGTGATGTCAAATATTCGGTTCCACGCAACAGGTGGAGGACTGGTTTCCTGTGCTACAACAAATTCATGCCAGCACAGGCCCAAAACGCTCAAACCAGCCGTCAACATCGTCAGCCATACCTGATTTTTCATGCATTATTCTCCTTTTACCTGCGTGGCGATAAGCTATGCACAAGCCCGATAGTAGCGTTCAATAACGTGCCTGTCGCCATATATCCAACATTACCAGTCCATTCCATATTTCAGCACTTCAATGCGTTCATTGACCAGCCTGAACTCCTTGATGATGACTCTATTCCACTTGCCCCATGGCATCAATTTTACTGGTGGAAAGCAGATCCAGCCCGATAAAAACAAAGCCGTCATCGTCTGAGTTTAACGGCTGAAGCCGATTCATTCTGATTCGGCCTTCCATAAGTTTGTGGCCACAGCGATATTGGCAATATGCGGCTCCATTAATCCCTGCTTTTGAGCATTCAGACACAGCAACCGCATATTTTATATTGGTCGAAAGTATTCGCGTGTAACATCTGACCCACCGCGAGGTAAGCGCCCCCCGGAGGTTTGCGTTATGACAAAAATGCTATCGGTGCCACAGGATCCATAATGCTTTTCCCATTTCCGGCTCCCATCAACCGTAAATTCACTAATCAAGGCATCGATATTATTGTCGTCTCGAATCTGAATATAATGAATCCACCTGAGCTTCGTCCAGACTTGTTCAGAGCTTCCTTTAGTGAGTCGCTACCAAGGCGACGGTTTCGCTCAAAGTATCCCACCATAGGCGCACCGGATGATTCTTGCTCGCACGAAGGCAACCGTCTACGGCATCAACCGACAGCGGGTAACTGTAATAAAATCCCTGTATTTCATCGCATCGTAAAGCGAGCAGATAATGACTTTGCTCTTCGGTTTCAACACCTTCGGCAACACAGCCCATTTTTAATGTATGCGCCAAATTGACAATGGTGCGCACGATTTCAGCATTTTGCTTGTTATTCGTGAACCCGCCCATCACAAATGAGCGATCAATTTTAAGCTTGTCTGCGGGCAAACGATTCAAATAAGCCAGACTTGAGTAGCCGGTTCCAAAATCATCAATGGCGATGGTGATACCCATATCCTTCATGGCCCGCAAATTGATGACGCTGGCCTCGCCATCGTGCATAAGGCTGTTTTCGGTCAGCTCGATCTCAAGATAAGCAGGATCAAGCTTGGTCGCATGCAATGCCGTACGGACTACGGACACCAGATCCCGCTGCTTGAATTGCTCGGGAGAAATATTAATGGCTATGGGGTAGTCCAGCAGACCTTCACTGAGCCAGCGATAAGCCTGTCGACATGCTTCAAATAAAACCCATTCATTGAGTTCATTAAGCAAACCACTCTCCTCGGCCAGGGGAATGAAAGCACCCGGATAAAGCAACCCTCTTTCCGGATGATGCCAGCGGACCAGTGCCTCAAATCCGGAAAGCAATCCCGTAGCACTGAAAAGCCGGGGCTGGTATCTAAGCATCAATTCGTTGCGCTCGATAGCTCGACGCAATTCCGCTTCCATAGTGAGTTTCTGCTTGGCCCGATAGGCAAGGTTATGATCATATTTCTGCACTTGCGCGCCCCCGTTGCGTTTGGCATAAAACATGGCTGTTTCTGCGTTGCGCAACAGCATTTCCGGCGTACGCCCATCTTGCGGATACAGGCTAATGCCAATGCTGGCCTTGATGTGCAATTGATCTTCTTCAAAAGAGATGGGCGCGGCAAGCCGTTCGAGAATTCTCTGAGCCACCATGATGCTTTCCTGTTGTGAACCAACCTTGGGCAGAACGATCACAAACTCGTCTCCAGTATAACGACCCACCGTATCAGGGGTGCGGACACTGCCGATCAAGCGATGGGAGATTAACTTGATAATCGTATCCCCGCCTTCATGACCATAGAGGTCGTTGATCCGGCTATAGTTGTCCAGGTCGATAAATAAAAGGCCTGCGGGGTGCCTGCTACGATCAGCCATGCCGATCGCCTGACCCAGGAATTCCATGAAAACATCCTTGGTTACCAGTCCAGTCAAGGGCTCTTTTCCGGAAATATGGCTCGCTTCAAGTCTCCGGATATTTCTCGAGCCGAGATCGGACAGAATCCACAGATAACCGATGTTATACCGGCTGGATTCATCTTCCAATGTACTAACCGACAACCAGCATGGAAAAATCTGGTCATTTTGCCCCCGGATCAACAATTCACCCGACCAGTGCTGTTCCAGCTTCAAATCTGACAGAAAATCCGCTGCATTTATTTGGGTCGGCAGAAGGATACTGACAATGTTTTGATTCCGTGCATCCTGTAATGTTAAGCCCGTCATACCACCAAAAGCCTTGTTGACATCCAGAATACAGAATTCGGTATCGGTAATCACCATAGCATCTGAAGCGCGGGAAAAAGCCACATTCGCGACCGCCGAATTGTCGCGAGCCGAAAACCAGTGGGATGAATTTGTCCAGAACTCTAATTGAGCCGGCTTGCGTTCCCACATCACCCTCACCTGGCGAATATTGACCGGTATTTTTTGTTCTTCATGGGCAAGCATCCATCGCACGCCATTATTGGAGTGAGTCTCATTGTCATCGGCCAACAATTCCTCAACAGTCATTGACAACAACTTGTCCCGGCTATAACCACTGACAAGGCACAAGGAATCGTTACAGAACTTTATTTTTCCATCGTGCGGATATCTGATCAATAGCGGAACAGGGATGCTTTCCAATAGTATCTGCCAGCTTGAATCATTCTGGCGCAAGTCTTGCTGAAGCTGCCCAAGTTGGCGGTCTTGTTCACGCGCGCGCATAAGCCGTTCGATCACTTCGGAAAAATACATCATAATTTCTGTACGGGTCTCATGAAAAATCCTGTGTGCATGATGACCCAGCAATAAGACACCCCATATTTTATCTTTCTGGAACAAGGGTATAGCAGCCATTGAACCCAGATTTTTCGGCCACTGACTTGATGCCATCCAGGGCGGGGAAGGTTCTTCCAGCACCGAAATCAGAGAGGGATATTGTTGCCGGATTGCAACAGCCATCAAGGACCTGCCTGTGGCCTCTCCAGGATCTGCCGACCAGCGGGTTTTTCTGACCCATGCGGCATCGGTGCCTTCTGTTGCCACCACTTTGAGTTCATCTCCACTATCGAGAGCAAATATGGCGGCGATTTCACCCAGCTTGGATTTAACGAGGATCTGACAGATATTGGAGACCAGGTCATTCTCCGTTACATGCTCAACTGAAATGGAATCCAGCAACATCAAAGTATTACAGACACCGGTGATCCACGTCTCATGGATCTGAACCTTTTGAGTGCCGCGCTCTCGTACATGAAGCATAATGCAGGGCAATCGTCGACGCGGCAAAGGATGGCACTCGAAGCTTAATGACATCGGGGTTCCATCCTTCCGTTTATATTCCATGGTTATATCGTGTGCAGGCCGCTCGATGTCGAGCCCGAAAAATGCTCTCAGCCAATGATCAAGCTGCCGCTCGTTTTCCGGATAATCTTTCCACAATGCCAGAAAAGAAGCACCGCACAGTTCTGTCACGCTTTTATCCCGTTCCTGCGCGGCCCATGGAGTTACATCAAGGATATTCAAATCCCTGTCCAGAAGAAACACGGCTTCGTTTAATTGACGCACTTCGGGAGCCAGGAGCATTGTATTGCCATTCTTTAACCAGTTAAACATATTTCCACAATCCTTGGACCAAACAGCCAATGTAATGAAGCTCTTACTATCCGAGCCCATTCAATCGTCATATACGACTATCATAGCAGCGCCGAACAGGTATTTGAATGGTATTCGGGTTTATGCGCCGCTTATACTATCAATTTAATATAATTGCCCGCTTTCTATAATAGGTAAACAGATGCAGAGTTATTCTGTCCGGCATTGTCAACCATCAACATGCCCGTCTGGCATGCCCCGGATCGGAAATTTGCAACAGTTTCCTATCATAACCCGTAACCACGAGAACCGAACACGACATGATATGGGCAAGTTTTCTGACCTATCTTATGGTGGTCTTCCTGTTGGGAGTGATCGCCTATCGGCAAACGAATTCGGTAGAGGATTATCTACTGGGTGGACGACGCCTCGGTTCCCTGGTCGCTGCCTTGAGCGCCGGCGCCTCGGATATGAGCGGATGGCTTATGCTCGGACTCCCCGGCCTGATCTACCTGCAGGGCCTGGATGGCGCCTGGCTTTCCCTCGGTCTTCTGACTGGTGCTTATGTAAGCTGGCGATTCATCGCTGCGCCACTCCGCTCGGCCGCCATCGCGCGGGACAATGCGCTGACCATTCCTGAATTTCTCAGTCGCGCCGTCAATGATGACGGATTCTGGCTGCGCGGATTGAGCAGTCTGGTGATCCTTTTCTTTTACACGATTTATACCGCTGCCGGCCTGGTAGCGGCAGGCAAACTGTTTGAGCAGTTTCTGAATATCCCTTATCAATGGAGCGTAGTCATCGGTGCGGGGATTATTTTCACCTATACTTCCCTCGGCGGTTTTCTGGCGGCAAGCTGGAGTGACGTACTTCAGGGTCTGCTGATGATGCTGGCGCTAATATGTATTCCACTTCTGGCATGGATAGATCTCGAACAATCCGTATCGCCGAACCTGAATTTCTCTATTGGCAAGCTGCCAAGCTTAACCATAGTATCATCCCTGGCGTGGGGCTTGGGTTATTTTGGCCAACCGCATATATTAACGCGCTTTATGGCCAGTCGTTCTACGCAAACCGTACATCGGGCCCGGCGTATCGCCATGCTATGGATGCTGACATCCATGATGGGCGCCATAGCTACTGGTCTGATTAGCCAGGCTATTTTCATTGACCCACTGCTGGACGAACCGGAAACAGCCCTGATCCAGCTCACACAACTTCTGTTGACGCCGGCTCTGGCCGGTCTGGTGCTGGCTGCCATCATGGCGGCCGTTATGAGCACGGTGGATTCCCAACTCCTGGTATGTTCCAGTGCCATTGTCGAGGACTTATACAAGTACTTTCGCAAGGAGAAAGCTGTCGATGCGCAGATGGTATGGTTAAGCAGAGTAGCGCTGATCCTGGTGGGTTTGGTAGCCTTGCTACTGGCTTTCGATCCCGACTCAAGTGTCCTGATGCTGGTTGCGTACGCATGGGCCGGGTTTGGTGCCACCTTTGGTCCATTGATTCTTTTGAGTCTTTACTGGCCTTCTTTGAGCGTTGTTGGCGCCAGATCGGGTTTGTTCGCCGGACTTCTTGGTGTTATCTTATGGGAAAACATGGCGGGTGGAATTTTTGAACTTTATGAATTACTGCCCGCCTTTGTGTTCGCCATGGCGATAAGCATCGGTTTCAGTCTTCTGTTCCCCGGCAAGGGCAGAAGAAAACCGGCGTATGAACCATGAACCCACTCTTTATTTTGCGCAACAATACAGCATACCCATATCATGAAAAAAACAGCGCTCAATCAGGTCACGCGTGAGGCATTCGAACGCTGGGGGCGCCAACATGATCACAGCGGAGAATTGATCGCGGAAATACGCGAGCGACTGATAAGCCGTCTTGATGGCATCCTCGTTTCGCCCTGTTTGATAGCGGATATCGGTTCAGGATTCGGGGAAGGAATGCGCCCCCTGATCAAGCGTTTTCCCAACGCTCACGGTATGGTGGTGGACTGGGCGCTTTCGCCCATGCCTCAGATCCCATGGTACCGATGGCGTTTGCGTTCCCATTGGCACCGAATCGTCGCGGACGCCCGCGATCTGCCCCTGACAACAGGCGCTGTTGATCTGATTTTTTCCAATATGCTCCTGCCATGGATCGATCCACCAGATCTATTCTTTTTCGAAGCGCGCAGGATCTGCCGACCCGGCGGTCTCATGCTTTTTTCAGCCCTGGGGCCCGACAGCTTTCAGGAACTGCGTGATTTGTGGACACAAGCTGGAGGAGAGAACTCCATTCCCCCCGGCTTGTGGGATATGCATGATCTGGGAGATATGCTGATCCATGCCGGCTGGTCCGATCCCGTACTCGAAACCGAACGGCTGATTGTTCACTATACCACCTGGCAATCCATGATCAACGATTTTCGTCATGCCGGGCCTCTGCTCTGGAACGGAACCATGCCCCACGGGAGGAAACCTGGACAAAATTTATGGCGCCGTTTCAGGCAACTCCTTGACGAAAAAGCATGGGATCTCACCCTGGAAGTGATCTATGCGCACTCGTGGGCTTTGAATCACCTCCCCCACAATGCTGGAATATCAACACCAGGAGAATTCCACATTCCTCTTGGCGGGATCAACAAAAGAAAAACCTTGATCGAGTAAAATATGGATATGACCGGATTGTTTGTGGCTGGAACGGACACTGGAGTGGGTAAAACCCTGGTCTCGGCGGCCCTGTTATATCAATGGTCCCGCGCCGGATATGCCTGTGCGGGCATGAAACCGGTGGCTACCGGCGCCATCCTCACTGAAGATGGATTACGCAACGATGATGCTACCGTACTGATGCAGGCAGGTTCTGTCCAAATGAATTATGCCTGGCACAATCCTTGTGTATTTGCAGACCCCGTCGCCCCTCATCTGGCAAGCATGGAAGCCGGTTGCGCTATCGATCTGAAACAGATCAAGCACGCCTACCATAGACTTCGCAACCAGACATCGAGAATCGTAGTCGAAGGAGTTGGCGGCTGGTTCGTTCCCATCGACAACCAGCGAACCATGGCGGATGTCGTCCGCATGCTTGGCCTTCCAGTAATTCTGGTGGTGGGCATTCGTCTGGGCTGCATTAATCACGCCCTGTTGACGGTATCGGCGATCCAGAACAGCGGATCCCGTCTGTGCGGCTGGATCGCAAATACCATCGACCCGAACATGCCTTTTCTGGAAGGCAACATCACGACCCTGGTTCAATCCATCAATGCGCCGTTGCTGCGTGTCATTCCATGGCAAAAAGAACGGAACGCCTTGTTGGCAGCCAACAACTGCCCGACCATACCCTGGGACCTATAAGGAAGAACTGAGCAAGTCATGAACTCAGTTCTTGCAGCCCTTATGTCCAGCTTCATGGTTGACAATCTTCGCCATAGCCTTGCTATTACGCGCTATTATCGTCTCGAATCCAAACATAATGAATCGCACCTGAGCTTCGCCCAGACTTGTTCAGAGGTTCCATAACGGATGATACGACAGGTAAAACAATGAAAATGAAACGGATAAAAAATATGCTTCGCTACTTTATGTGTGCGATTCTGTTGAGCGTAACCACCGTTCATGCAGACACGGACAAGCCCGAACTTTGGAATCAAGCCATCGCCCTGCAACAAAAGTATCCTCTGATCGACGGACATAACGATTTTCCATTTGCCGCGCGCATGCAAGGCCTGGTTTCGGAAGATCGAGCCTTTCTTCCCGACGAGCTTCCCAAACTCCATACGGATATTAAACGCTTGCGTGAAGCCCGTCTCGGCGGTCAATTCTGGGTGGTTTTCGTACCAGCGGACGAGGCACATCCTGCACATATGGCTCTCGAGCAACTTGATCTGATCCATCGTATGATTGACAACTCCGAATGGCTGGAACTGGCAACCACGCCCGATCAGATACGTGCCATCCACAGGCGCGGGCATATTGCATCTTTAATCGGAATGGAAGGGGGTCACATATTAGAACAATCCCTGGCATTGTTGCGCCAGTATCACGCCCTGGGTGTACGCTACCTCACCCTGACCCACAACAGCACCACCAACTGGGCCGATTCCGCCACAGATAACCCGCGCCACGATGGTCTGAATGACTTTGGCGCCGATGTCATCAAGGAAATGAACCGCCTCGGAATGTTGGTCGATCTCTCGCATACCTCCGACAAGACCGTGAAAGACGCTTTGCGGATCAGCATTGCCCCCGTGATTTTCTCCAATTCATCGGCCCGTGCCATCGCCGATCACCCCCGCAATGTCCCGGACAACCTATTGCGCCGACTGGCTGAAAACGGCGGTGTTATCATGGTTAACTATTACAGTGTACTCCTGGTGCCTGAAGCCAGCGCCATGCAGAATCAGATCACGCACAAGAAAAATGAACTGCTCGAGACACAAGATATCGATCGTCCCGCCGGTTGGGATGCCTGCAAGGCATGGATGTTCAATCACGTTCCGCGCGGATCCATCGACGATATACTCATTCATATTGATCATATCGTCTCGGTGGCCGGAATAGACCATGTAGGCTTGGGTAGTGATTTTGACGGCGTGACCCTGTTGCCATCAGGACTGGATGATGTTTCCCACTATCCGGCATTGATAGCTGCACTTTTGGGTCATGGCTATAAAGAGGATGAGGTTGCAAAAATCATGGGAGGGAACATTCTCAGAGTTATGGGTGAAACCGAACAGATCGCAGCGCAAATGCAAGGCGACATAGCGGAAGATCCGGCAGACACGCACAACAGCGAACAATTGGCACCTGGAGCGCCACCAGTCCTGGATTCAATCGCCACTTCTGAAAATCAACAAACCAGACCCTGGATTAAGCCCTTACAACAAGCGCGATGACATGTTTGTTGCCGCCGCCAGATCTTTAATCATCGGCTCCATGGTCTTTTTTCCTGATAGCGCGTGTGGGTTCTGTTGAACCTCCCTGTTTCCCCTGACTTGCCTTGATGCGTTCATAAATTTCTTCGCGATGCACGCTAATATGTTCCGGAGCCTTGATACCCAATCGAACCTGATTGCCCTTGACCCCTAATACAGTCACACTGATATTTTCGGCTATAATCACCGTTTCACCAATCCGGCGTGTCAATATCAACACAGTTGCGATCTCCTTTCGCTGACCAATTCCCCAAAAGCTGGCTAATTTTCTCGCAGTAAAATCGCTCTACTTCGTGGTTCATGGTTGTTTCTTGTATCATCCCGAGCGGTCATCCTCAAGGTGGAAGGCTGAATGCAGCGTGCGTACCGCCAGTTCCATATATTTTTCATCAATGACGACCGATATTTTGATTTCCGATGTTGAAATCATGCGTATATTGATACCTTCATCCGCCAGGGCGGAGAACATGCAGCTGGCGACTCCGGCGTGGGAACGCATGCCGACACCAACCACCGATACCTTGGTGATTTCCCGGTCACCGAATACATGCCGGGCACCGGTCTGTTGAGCGCTGTTATGCAGGATCTCAAGCGCATAATCATAATCATTCCGGTGCACAGTGAAGGTCAGATCGGTCGTGCCATCATGAGCGATGTTCTGAACAATCATATCCACTTCTATATTGGCATCGGCGACTGCAGCCAGAATACGGTAGGCAACACCCGGTCTGTCCGGAACACCGATGATGGTTAGCTGCGCTTCATCTTTGTTAAAAGCAATGCCCGATATAACTGCTGTTTCCATGTTTATCTCTTCTCCACCAATGAGGGTTCCGGAACCCTCATGAAAACTCGACAGCACGCGCAAACAGACATTATACTTGCTCGCACATTCAACCGAGCGATGTTGCAAAACCTTGGAACCCATGCTGGCCAGTTCGAGCATCTCTTCAAAGGTCAAACGCGGAATCAGGCGGGCATTGCCAACCACTCTCGGATCGGTGGTATAGACCCCGTCCACATCGGTATAGATGCGACATTCTTCCGCCCCAAGCGCAGCGGCCAATGCTACCGCAGAAGTATCAGAACCGCCACGACCCAGCGTCGTGATATTTCCATCGCTATCAATGCCCTGAAACCCCGCGACTACAACCACGCAACCCTGATCCAGCAAGGCATGGATTCTGTCGGGGTCGATATGGCGAATACGCGCCTTGCCATACTCACTGTTCGTCACGATCGAAACCTGGGCGCCCGTCAGACCACAGGCGGAAATGCCATGATTTTCAAGCGCCATTGCTACAAGCGCGGCCGTGACCTGCTCACCGGTCGCTAGCATAAGATCGAGTTCTCTGCGCCGGGGCTGAGGTTGAATTTCCCGGGCCAGATGAAGGAGCCGGTCGGTTTCCCCGGCCATGGCCGAAACCACAATCACCAGCCGCTGCCGTTGATGGTATGCATCTGCCACGCGCTTGGCAACCGCTTGAATCCGTTCAATAGAACCGACGGAAGTTCCTCCGTATTTATGGACGTAAAGCCCCGTATTATTCTGCAATCTATCTATAACCTTTAGTGCTTCTGGCAGGCTGTTGAAAAACTATTGCACTTGCAAATTCTTCGTTAAAAACAGGCTCCTTATGCTCATTTGCACCGTGTAAACTCCGCTTTTTGGCCTGTTTTTGCCTCGACTTTGCTACGTTCATAACGTCTTTCAACAACCTGCCAGTATCTCGCTTTATGGGTTCAGTTTCTTACTCAGCCATGATTCCACCTGTTGCAGCGCTTCAGGGATTCCAGAGGGATTCGTCCCCCCGGCCTGCGCCAAATCAGGCTTTCCACCACCGCGCCCGTTAATAGCAGGCGCGATGGATTGAATGAGTTCATTGGCGGGACATCGCCTGCTCAGATCACTACTTACAGTGGCGGCCAGGCTGGCTTTTCCATTGCTTTCGGCACCGAGCACAATGACCGATGTTCCCAAACGATTGCGCAATTCATCAAGCAATGGGCGCAAACTTTTCGCATCCGCATCCGGTACCCGAGCACACAAGATATTGACTTCTCCTATCCGCTGTGATTGCGCGGCAAGTTCCAACGCTTGACGCCCGGTCAGTTGAATGTTCATACGTTCGATACGCCGCTCGAGTTCCCGCTGATGTTCCAGCGTCCGCTTCAGATGTTCAAGCCATTGCTCCCGTCCAGCCTTGAGCAAAGATTCAGCCTCGGAAATCTGACCTTGCAACAAGCGCACCTGCTTGAGCGCAGCCTCAGCGACCACCGCTTCCACGCGCCGCACACCAGCGGCAATGCCGACTTCATGGACGAGCAACAGAATACCGATCTCCCCGCTGCGTGACACATGCGTGCCTCCACATAATTCCACGGAATGATCTCCCATCCGCAACACGCGCACCTGTTCAGTGTATTTTTCGCCAAAAAGCGCCAGTGCGCCGGAAGCTAGCGCCTGTGTATAATCCATCAGTTCGGTTTGAACCAGCACATCCTCCTGAATCCAGGCATTGACCCTGTCTTCAATGCGCACTTTTTCCTCCCCAGTCAAGGGCGAATAATGCGCAAAGTCAAAACGCAACCGTTCCGGTTCCACCAGAGAGCCTTTCTGGACCACATGATCGCCCAGCACGCTGCGCAAAGCAGCGTGCAGCAAGTGGGTTGCCGAATGGTGCCGTTTCAAACCCGCACGCCTTTGACCATCGATACGCGCCTGCACGCACTGCCTAATGCCGATCGCTCCCATGGTGATCGAACCGGCATGCGCGAAAACCGCACCAACCTTATTCACAGCATGGACATGAAAACAGCCTTCAAGAGCGATGATTTCACCATGATCCGCCACCTGACCACCGGACTCGGCATAAAACGGTGTCTGATCCAGAATGATGACTCCCTTCTGTCCATAGGTGAGACTTTCAACCGCTTGTTGAGCTTCGTTGCGCAGATCAAGAATAGCGGCAGAGCATTCCCCGGTTTCGTATCCACAAAATCGGGTATCCGGCAACGATTCGAAATCGGAACGATCCACCTGGCGGACAAATCGGTTGGCAGAACGCGCTCTCTGCCGCTGACGCGCCATGGCCGCCTCGAAACCCTCAAGGTCGGCACCGATATGGTGTTCCCTCGCCACATCGGCAGTCATATCCGGAGGAAAACCATAAGTGTCGTACAACTGGAAAATCAACTCGCCTTCGAGCTTTGCCTCATGGCAATGTTGTAACGCGTTTTCGAGTACACGCATCCCCTGCTCAAGGGTCGCCGCGAAACGCAATTCTTCCTGCTGCAGCAGTGTTTGCGCCAACCGGGTATTTTTACGCAGCTCGGGATAAGCAGCGCCCATTTCATCACTGATCAGCGGTATCAAACGGAAAAGAAAAGGATCATGCAACCCGAGTTTATAACCATGGCGCAAGGCGCGGCGAATAATCCGGCGCAACACATAACCGCGACCTTCATTACCCGGCACGATACCATCGGTCATAAGAAAGGCGCACGCACGCAGATGATCGGCAATCACCTTGAGCGAAGGGTCGAAATCCAGTGGCCTGCGCGCCAAAGTCGCAATCTCGGCCATCAGACGTTGAAACAGATCAATGCTGTAATTATCATGAACCCCCTGCATCACTGCAGCAAGGCGCTCAAGCCCCATGCCGGTATCGACAGAAGGGTGCGGCAGCGGATTCAATACCCCGGAACCATCACGTTCGTATTGCATGAACACCAGGTTCCAGATCTCGACATACCGATCGGCATCGGCATTCACGCCGCCCGGTGGATCACCAAAAAACCCAGATCCGTGATCAAAGAATATTTCCGAGCACGGACCGCACGGACCCGTTTCCCCCATGGTCCAGAAATTATCATCCGTAGCGATATGGGAAATGCGATCAGCAGAAACCCCGATTTGATCCTGCCAGATGCGTGATGATTCCTCATCATCAGCATACACCGTGATCCAAAGGCGGTGTTTATCGATACCCAGCTCTTGGGTCAGGTATTGCCAGGCGTAAATGATCGCTTCGCGCTTGAAATAATCACCGAAACTGAAATTACCCAGCATTTCAAAGAAAGTATGATGCCTTGCGGTATAACCGACGTTTTCAAGATCATTGTGCTTTCCTCCGGCGCGCATGCAACGCTGCACACTTGTGGCGCGGGTAAACCCAGGAAGCTCACGCCCGATGAAAACATCCTTGAAAGGCACCATGCCAGCATTGGTGAACAGAAGCGTAGGATCATTCACTGGCACCAGAGAAGCGCTCGGAACGATCGTATGATCCTGCCGTTTGAAATAATCCAGAAAATGCTGTCGCAACTGGGCCGTTAGCATAAGTTTTTCTGCTCCTGACGAATCTCAGTCGATGGAATGGCTGCAAATGCGGTGCGCAGTTTCTCGGTCAAAACCCCGCTGATACAGATACCGCATCTGCCGAATGCGTTCCGAAGAATCATGCGGCAACGGATTGCCAAAATGCTTGCAGCGAATCCATTGCGCCCGTTCAGCCCAAAGATTTCCGTCCTGTGGAAGGTGTTCCGTGATGATTTCCTCTGAAAACCCTTTCCTTTTCAAATCCATGCCAATAAAAGCGGGCCCATAACCCCGGCGCATTAACGCATGGATACGATGATCCATCACCTTTGCGTCATCAAGCAGCCCATAATCCTGGCATCGATCCAGTGCAACTGATATGGTTTCGGCATCGAAACCCTTTCGTTTCAAGCGGTCACCGAGTTCAACCCTACCGAAGTCACGCCGCGACAACGCAGCCAGCGCCTGATTCATACAGGCTTTCGTGTCACGGTCATCAGCCGCTTGATTCATCATCACCTGAGCGTAATCTCTCATCCGATGTGTCCGTCGTTTGACGCCTCCCACCCTGGTTGAAAAGTATCTCCCGCAGTTGCTGTTCGAGTTCTGCCATTAATTGCGGATTTTCCATAAGGAATTGGCGTGCGTTTTCCCTGCCTTGACCCACACGGGTATCTCCATAGCTATACCAGGCACCTGCCTTATCGATCAAATCGTGTTTGACTGAAAGATCAAGAATCTCCCCAGGGCGTGAAATGCCGCCATGTTCGTAAATAATCTCGAATTTGGCTTCCCGGAACGGCGGAGCCAGCTTGTTTTTCACCACCTTGACGCGAACTTCATTGCCGATAATTTCATCATCGCGTTTCATGGTACTGATTTTGCGTATATCAAGGCGCACCGAAGCATAGAATTTCAATGCATTACCACCGGTTGTTGTCTCGGGGTTGCCAAACATCACGCCGATTTTCTGACGGAGCTGATTGATGAAGATTACCAGGGTATTGGAGCGTTTGATATTGGCGGTGAGTTTACGCAGCGCCTGAGACATCAAACGTGCCTGCAGCCCCATGTGCGAATCGCCCATTTCACCTTCAATCTCCGCCCTTGGCGTCAACGCCGCCACAGAATCGACAACTACCACATCAACTGCTGCCGAACGTACCAGCATGTCGGCTATTTCAAGTGCCTGTTCTCCCGTGTCGGGTTGGGACACGAGCAGTTCCTCCACGTCAACACCCAGTTTTTCCGCATAAATCGGATCAAGCGCATGTTCGGCATCGATAAAGGCAGAAGCTCCGCCCGCAGCCTGAGCCTGAGCGATGACATGAAGAGCTAACGTGGTTTTACCTGAGGATTCCGGGCCGTAAATCTCGATCACGCGCCCCCGCGGTAATCCGCCAATGCCGAGCGCAGCATCAAGCCCCAGGGATCCGGTGGGGATGACCGCAATCTGTTCAATCGGCTCATCGCCCATACGCATGATCGCACCCTTGCCGAATTGCTTTTGAATCTGGCCAAGAGCAGTTTTCAGCGCATTTTGTCTTCGTTCTTCCATTAATTCATCACTCCAATCATCATGAATACAGTTTCAAGGCCCATGGTCATTACGCTTTCACGCAATAGTTTACAGGACAGCGCCATGAACTAGGGCGTAGCAAGGTGACACAGCATCACAAGCGCAGCATGTACCGCCTGTTCGCGTACCGCGCGACGATCACCGCTAAAATGATGCTCCCCAGCGTGCACCGCATCTCCACGACGTACTCCGCCCATCCAAACCAGCCCTACAGGTTTGGATTCTGTTCCACCCGGTCCTGCGACACCCGTGATCGATACCGCCAGATGAGCCATCGGATTGCGTGCAAGCGCCCCGAGCACCATTTGTTCAGCCACAGGTTTGCTGACGGCGCCATATCTGTTCAGGGTTCCCTGACTGACGCCGAGCAGTGCTATTTTAGCTTCGTTACTGTATGTGATTATACCGGATTCAAAATAATGGGAACTACCGGGCAGATCCGTTAATGTTTTAGCCAGCCAGCCGCCGGTACAAGATTCAGCTGTCGTGATCCTGTAGCCTTGGGCATGGCATTGATCCGCCAGTTGACAGATCAAGCCGATCAAATCCTTTTCCATCTCAGGGTACCTGTTGTTTGCATGCCAGCTTTCAGCATGAAATCAATGGCATCGGGCTGTCTTGAGCGCCACTGATTTCTGCCGATCCATCTTCAAGCCACGCCCTGGATCACATAAATCTCAGCCATGCTATTCGAAAGTCGTCTCAACGAATGTTTGCTGCCTTGATTTATTGCGGAATGCAGCCATCTGGTTTACGACAGCAACCTTTTCCGGGTAGACTGACCATTACCATTCATTAAATTCACTTAGAATTGTATTCATATTTGCGCCTTTTTTCCACATGAAACCAGACAAAACCGAAAAATCAGCGCTGCAACATACCCCCATGATTCGCCAATACCTGTCCGTTAAAACCGAATTTCCGGACATGCTGGTTTTTTTTCGCATGGGCGACTTTTACGAATTATTTTATGAAGATGCCAAAAAAGCCGCTGAAATACTCGATATCGTATTAACGCAAAGAGGTGTTTCCGCCGGCGAACCGATCCCTATGGCCGGAATACCATGGCACCAACTCGATGTCTACCTGGCCAGATTTGTGCGCCAAGGCGGTTCGGCTGTCATATGCGATCAAGTCGGTGAAAACGTTGCGGGCGGATTGATGGAGCGTAAAGTTACGCGCATCGTAACGCCAGGCACTATCATCGAAGAGACCCTTCTTGATGAAAGGAAGGACAACCTGCTAACCGCCCTTTGCAGAGGCGAAGACGATACTTACGGTTTGGCAACGGTAGATTTGAGCTCTGGACGTTTCAATGTGCGCTGCATGCAGGGCTACGGGTCCATGAAAGGGGAAATGGCTCGCTTGCAGCCGGCAGAAATCCTCGTAAATGACGAGATCGATCTGACCATGCAAACGGTCTCCATCCGCCAGCGCGATCCGAACGATTTTGATGCCACCGCCGCCGTATCCATGATACGAGAGCAATTTGGAGAAACCAGCCTTGTCAGGCTGCAGGAGCAACATGTCCCCGATGTCGGAATCGGAGCCTGTGGCGCGCTGCTGATTTATCTGCGGGATACGTGTCGCTCGGCATTACCTCATCTTCAGCATTTCACCATAGAACATCTCGGGGAATCACTGATCATCGATGCGGCAGCCCGCCGTCATCTGGAACTGGAACGCAATATCGGGGGAGGGCGCCGCTTTAGTCTCCTGCATATCATCGATACCACCGGCACACCCATGGGTTCCCGCTGCATGCGCCGCTGGCTAAACCGCCCGTTGCGCGATCGCCATACGCTGGAAGCGCGGCAGGCTACCATCGGCGCACTTCTGAAACATCAGCTGCATAATCCTCTACGCAGCCACCTGAAAGGTATCGGTGACGCCGAACGCAGCATGAGCCGGATAGCAATGAATTCCGCCAGACCCCAGGATTTGTTATGTCTGCGGCGTGCCCTGCAGATCGGTCCTCGAATCAATCAGTTACTGATGAAAACAGGAAATATCGCTGGAATCAACCCCGCGCAATTCAGGGCATCTTCACTCGAAGATTTATGCGATCTGCTTGAACAGGCTATCGATGAACAACCGAGTTCGTCGATACGCGATGGGGGCGTTATCGCAGCCAATTTTGATGCTGAACTCGACACCCTGCGCAGCATGAACACCCGAGCGGTCGATGCTTTGTCGCAAATGGAAAAACGTGAACGCCAGCGTACCGGATTGAACCAGCTCCGCATTGGTTATAACCGCGTGCATGGCTACTATATAGAAATAGCCCGATCCCAGGCGAATCTGGTTCCCGCCGACTATGCGCGACGCCAAACCCTCAAGTCGAGCGAGCGCTTCATTACCCCCGAGTTGAAACAGTTCGAAGATGAACAATTGAGCGCGCAACAGCGCGCCATGATGCGCGAACACGCTCTATACGAACAACTGCTCGCCGATCTGCGAGCGCAACTGTATCCCATACGGCGATATATTGAAGCCCTGTCCGAGATCGACACCCTGGCGGCACTGGCAGAACGAGCTGAGACTCTGGGCTGGAGCAAACCCGTATGGCATGACGATCCCATGATCGATATCAAGGATGGATGGCATCCTGTGGTCACTGCTTTTCAGAATGAGCCTTTTGTGCCCAACGATATTCATCTTGATACCGCCCGACGGCTGATGATACTAACCGGGCCCAACATGGGTGGCAAATCGACCTTTATGCGCCAAACCGCACTGATCGTTATTCTGGCTCAAATGGGTAGTTATGTACCTGCCCGTAAAGCGCATTTGGGCATCTTTGAACAGATTTTTACCCGAATCGGAGCTTCCGATGAACTGGCTAGCGGCAAATCGACCTTCATGGTCGAAATGTGCGAAACCGCCGATATATTGTTATCCGCCAAAGAACGCAGCCTGGTCATTATGGATGAAATCGGGCGCGGAACCAGTACTCATGATGGCCTGGCGCTGGCCTGGGCCTGCGCGGAATATCTCTGCACCCAGTTAAAAGCGCTGACATTGTTCGCCACCCATTATTTTGAGCTAACTCGACTGGGGGATCTCAATCCTCACGCCTACAATCAGCATGTGAGCGCCACCGAGTATCAAGGGCAATTAGTTCTGTTGCACAAGGTGAAAGACGGACCCGCTGATCGAAGCTATGGACTGAATGTGGCGGCTTTGGCTGGAATTCCGGATGAAGTGATCGAACATGCCCGCCATCATTTGAACGAATTTGAAAAGGGAATGACTCCGCCGGTTTCCAGCACTCAACCAGCCCTGTTTGAATCCCAGCCCCATCCCCTATTGCAAGATCTTGAAAAGCTTGATCTTGACGCGCTGTCACCCAAGGAAGCACTTCATTTGCTGTATCAATATCAATCAGATTTACTTCGTGACAAAGATTGAATATTATTTGGATCAATGAATCAATGATATAAGTATAATTGTAAATTGTAAACGTATAGATACTAGATAGGTTGGCTTTGAAATGCGAATCAGATCTGTCATTGAAATAATTATCTTTATCAGGGTCTGTTAACGCCAGCGTTAACAGACCCTGATATCACGCCACCAAAACTACGCTTCAATGCTTGTAATCAATGCAGTTAGAGGGAATCCATGATTTCTACGATTGTAGTATTGGTTTTTTCGTCCATAGGGCTATGTGGCTGGATCTTCGTCTCCAAACGAAAAGCGAAGCGAACCTGCGATCAATTGCGGCAAGACATTTCGCAGTTGCGCGAACA
>Ga0209633_10000854_pt1 | contig 33540 bp, 26 predicted proteins | sample Cruoilmetagenom1_FD_187290 | JGI IMG/M metagenome (GOLD analysis project Ga0209633, IMG submission 187290) | Oil polluted marine microbial communities from Coal Oil Point, Santa Barbara, California, USA - Sample 1 (SPAdes) (version 2) | ecosystem: Environmental > Aquatic > Marine > Oil seeps ... | reverse complement strand
AAATAGTCCGCTGTATCTAACATTGCTTTTAAGGGAACCAATCCAACTAATTCTGAACCTGTAACCCGTAATCCACGATTCTGAGCAGATTTGCAACTTTCATCAAAAGCAATGTGCATAGGTGTGACAGATATATTAGTTAGATTATATGAAATTTGTGCAATGCCATATTCTTCAATATACCAACCAATACCTTTTACTGCTTTTAATTTACCGGGAATACGAAGAGGTTCACCATTTTTATCTAGCACTTTTTTACCCGTAATCGGATTTCCTTCTCGTTTAACACGACCCGCTTCTCTAATATCGAACGCTATTGAATTGGCCCGCCGAGTAGAAGTTGTATTCAAATTGATATTATAGGCAATTAAAAAATCACGTGCTGATATTGCGATGGCACCTGTTTTAGCAACATTTTTGTTAAACTCTGAAGGACCAAAATCGGGTTTCCAATCAGGATCTATTAATTTTTTTTCTAAACCTTCATATTCTCCGGAACGACAATTAGCCAGATTCTTTCGTTTATCTTCTAAAGCCGCATTTTCATAAAAATATCCGGGAATTCCGAGTTCTTTACCAACTCGCTCTCCTAATTTATGAGCATATTTTGCTGTTTCTTTTAAGCTAATTCCCGCAATAGGCACTAACGGACAAACATCGGTGGCTCCAAATCGAGGATGTTCGCCACTGTGTTTGCTCATATCAATTAATTCTGAAGCTTTTTTTATCAATCTAAAAGCGGCTTCAATAACTTGATTTGGTGCGCCAACAAAAGTAATAACCGTTCTATTGGTCGCCTTTCCGGGATCAATATCTAATAGTTTGACACCTTCAACAGTTTCTACAATATGGGCTATCTCTTTAATTTTTGCCGTATCGCTCCCTTCGCTAATGTTAGGGACACATTCAATAATTTGTTGCATAAATATTTTAATTTGACCTCTAATTTAATAAAAGAGGATGAAGTATTTTATATTAGAAGGAATAAGTTATTCCCAGATTAAGATATAGTTTTCTCTTGAAAAAAGTATACTGTTCAACATCATCTACTTTTCCTGTGGTAATTATATAATTTAAAAAAGGATCAAAAGTTAAATCCTTTTTTAGCAATAGTGAGTAACCGATTCCAATACCCATTGTTTCAATATTATTTTTAAATTTATAGGATAAATAAGATTGTGTATTATTTAAGAAAGGTTCATTTCTTGTTATTTCAATATGATTATTTTGTTTACCTAGACCGATTTGAGATTGTAAAAATATTCTATTCTTAAAATAGTATCTAAAAAATGGAGAAATTACATAATTGTTAACATTAATCTTCGATCTATAATTAGTTGATTCATTATTTTTAGATTTCTGGCTTTCATAAGCATAATCAATAGTTAAACCAACAGCATAATTTTTAGTTATAAAATAACCTCCTTTTAAGGATGAGGTAAAATATAAAATAGCATCTTCTATTTCTACTATTGCAAAACCAAAGCCGCTATTATCATTTAAATAGACCCGTTCTATTTTAGATTCATTAAATGGCCCAATAATATTAGTTCCGGATGATGCAGATATAAAGAATTTTTTTTCTTGAGCTTCAATAACTATAGTCATCAGTAATGCTATAAATAAAATAAAATATTTTCTCATAGTTGATTTTTAAAGGGGCAAATTTATGATTGTTTTTTAATTTGAGAGTCATTAAAATTTAAAATGAAATCCGAAGTTAATATTTGCAGTATTGATCCCACTATTGGGCAATTTTAGATCAGCATTAGATAAATGTCTATACCCTCCTCTAATATCAAAATAGAGATCCCGAGAAACCTTCATGGTCAAACCCAAACCGATTACTTCTGCAAAGGCAAATCCTTTTGCCAATCTCTCTGTACGTTCACTAATAATCATAGGTCCAATACCTAATAAAACATAGGCACTAAGAGACTTATACATTTTTTTTCTTATAATTAAATTTGTACTTAAAATATATTCTGTCAGGTTCTTTTTTTGTGTAAATTCTTCCCTCAAATTTAAATAATCAGATTCTGTAGGTTTAACAAAATGTTCATTTAAAAGTTGATGAGTAGCAAGGCCCACGGTGGGTTCAAAAACTAGTTCCAGATCAAATTTTCCAGGCTTTAACAAATAATAAATTTGGACTTTAATTAAGTTGCTGGTATAATGATAATCTTTATCATTTAAAAAATCGCCTCCTTGTTCCCCATAACCATATAAGAATCCTATTTTAGAAGGGGCGTACCACGCTTTTTTTTGAGCTTTTATCTCAATAGAGTATAAGCAAAGTAGAATACTTAATGCTGCAAGACGAATTAAATTGTTAAGCAATGTGGGTTTAATTATCTATTTAAACTCAAATTTATAATTGTTTTTTAAAGGAATCTAATTTTATTAAAAAAATGAAGAAATTAAACAATTTTAATTCCCTATTTTTGCCTTCGAATTATAAAAATTATAAAAATGAAAGTGATTAAATTTATAACAGTTATTGCCTTAGTAATAACATTGTTTTCTTGTAACAACCAAAAAGTTACAACAAAATCTCTGACCAATGAGATTGATTCTGTAAGCTATGCTTTAGGAATAAATACTGCATTTCAAATGAAAAAAACTGGAGGAATTGATGAAAGCTTATTTATTCAAGGATTACATAATGGTCTTGACTCTACTAATATGTTGATAGAAAACGACAAGATTGATGGTATTATAAGAAAATATTTTCAAGCCAAACAAGTTGAAGCCAGAGAAAAACAACAAGAAGAAGCATTAAAAAAAGCGGAAGTTGAATTTGCACCAATTAAGGAGGAAGGGATTAAATTTCTTGAAGAAAATAAAACTAAAAAAGGTGTTCAAGTTACAGAGAGCGGATTACAATACATTGTATTAAAAGAAGGTACAGGCGAGAAACCTCAGGTTACTTCTAAGGTGAAAGTCCATTATCATGGAACTTCTTTAGACGGTACTGTATTTGATAGTTCTGTTGATAGAGGTGCGCCAAACGAATTTTTTGTGAATAGAGTTGTTAAAGGATGGACAGAAGGATTACAATTAATGAATGTTGGTTCAAAATATAAATTATTTGTTCCACAAGAATTAGGTTATGGTGCATTCCCTCAGCAAGGAAGTCCTATAAAACCTTTTCAAGCTTTAGTTTTTGAAATAGAATTATTAGAGATTGTTAAATAATTTCTAACTTCTGATAGTATAAAAAGAGAGATGCTAACATCTCTCTTTTTTTGTTTTATATCAAAAATTAAAACCGATACCTGAATGTTATTAAATAATAATTTCCATCACCGTAGAATCCTAAATCTATCTTACCTTTATGATAAGGTTTAGTAAATAAATAGGTACTTCCAATTCCAATCGTAGCACCTCCGAGTACATCCCATATATCATGCCATCCGTCTGGACCTTCCATACGGCTTAGACCAACTATCCCTGCCAATATGTAAGCATATTTACCATATTTCCAACCATAACGACGCTGTATAAACGATGCACCAGAAAATGCTGAAGTTGTATGTCCGGAAGGAAAAGAGTCAAAGAGTTCTCTCCCCTCAGGTCTTTGTTTTCTAACAATATGTTTTAATGAATAGGTAATTGCTAAAGAAGTTCCATACGATAAGGCCAACTTTTTTGTCCCTTCATAATCTTTTTTTATAAGGGTCATTATACCTGCAGATAAGGGAAGACCAATCTGAAATGCATCTCCGGCACCTTCTAATACAAATTCCCATTTTTCATGTTTACTTGTTGAGCGATCTACATCCTGACCAAAAGCATTACTAAATATTATAAAAATACCAATAAATGTAAAAATAAAATTTTTCATTGGGTTTGATAGGGGTGTATTTTTTAACGTAAAAAAGGAAAAAAAAGTACTTTTAGTTGTAACTTTACTCCTCTTAAATAAATATATTATGCAAAAATTTTCTTTACTAATTTGTGCAGGTATTTTCCTATTCGTATCCTGCAAAAATGATAATACTACTACCGAAAACTCAACTACTGATATGAGTAAAAACCCTTTGTTAACTGAATGGAATACTCCTTTTGGAGTACCACCATTTGATAAGATTAAAAATGAAGATTATATACCTGCGTTTAATGAAGCGGTTAAAATCCACAAAAAAGAAATTAAAGACGTTATCGAAAACAAAGAAAAACCTACTTTTAAAAACACTATAGAAGCCTTAGAATCGAGTGGTGAATTATTAGATAGATTTACCAATGTGTTTTTTGCTGTAAGTGCTGCTAATACAAATGACACATTAAAAGAAGTAAGAAAAACTATTTCACCGGAACTTACGGCACATTACGATGAAATTCGATTAAATACTAATTTGTTTAATCGTGTAAAAGAGATTTTTGATCAAAAAGATGCATTAAGTTTGACTTCTGAAGAAATGCGCCTCTTAACCGAAACTTATAAAGGATATGTACGAGCAGGGGTTAATTTAGAGGGAAAAAATAAGAAACGACTCAAAGCGATTAATAAGCGAATATCAGAATTATCAACCAAATTTGGAGATAATCTACTTGATGAAACCAATGATTTTGAATTGCATGTTACCGATAAAAAAGATCTTGGAAATTTATCAGAAAGTTTGGTGGCAGGCGCAGTTGATGAGGCAGAAAAACGCGGACATGATTCCGGATGGTCATTTACATTACAACGTCCGAGTATCAATCCATTTTTGCAATCATCTCCTAATAGGGATTTTAGAGAAAAATTGTTTCAGGGATACGCTTTACGAGGAGATAATGATAATGATAAGGACAATAAAGAAATCATTCAAGAAATGACTTCATTACGCGCAGAAAGGGCTGAATTGTTAGGTTTCAAGACACACGCTGATTATGTACTTTCAGATAATATGGCCGAAAACCCGGAAGCTGTTTATGCGTTTATGGATAAATTATGGCCTTCAGCTCTAAAAATGGCAAAAACTGAGCGTAAAGCGCTGGCTGATATGATGAAAAAAGAAGGTGTTAAAGATGAGTTTAGAGGAAGTGATTGGCGTTATTATGTAGAAAAAGTTCGTGCGGAACGTTATAATTTTAATGAAGATGAAACACGACCTTATTTTGAGTTTAATGCTGTGAGAGAAGGTGTTTTCACTTTGGCAAACAAATTATTTGGATTGACGTTTAAACATTTGAATGATGTTCCAAAATGGCATCAAGATCAACAGGTCTTTGAAGTATTAGAAGCCGATGGGAAGCATTTAGGGGTAATTTATATGGATTTTTTTGCACGTGAGAGCAAACGTGGTGGTGCCTGGATGAATGCATTACGAAGCCAGTCAAATACAGATGAATTTATAACACCCATTGTAACCAATAATTTTAACTTTCCACCACCAACAAAAGATACACCATCATTATTGTCATTTAGTGAAGCACAAACACTGTTTCATGAATTTGGACATGCATTACACGGCTTGTTGTCTAATGTGAAGTATGGTGCCTTGGCAGGTACAAATGTACCTCGTGATTTTGTTGAATTCCCTTCTCAAGTAATGGAAAACTGGATGAGCGAACCTGAGGTATTGGCACTATATGCAAAACATTATCAAACCGGAGAGATTATACCCGAAGCAATGGTTAAAAAGATGAATGAAGCCAACAGTTTTAATGAAGGCTTTAGAACGGTTGAATATATGGCAGCGGCATATTTAGATATGAATTGGCATACGTTGACTGATACAACAAAACAAGATGTAAGAACCTTTGAAAAACAAGCCATGCAAAAAATTGGTTTGATAGATGAGATCTTACCACGGTATAGAAGCAACTATTATTCGCATGTATTTGCAGGCGGCTACTCATCAGGATATTATAGTTATTTATGGAGTGAGGTATTAGATGCCGATACTTTTAATGAATTTAAAAAGACAGGAAATCTGTTTGATTCTGAATTGTCTCAAAAATATCGTAAAATGTTAAGTAGTGGAGGTTCAAAAACAGGAATGGAACTGTATAAAGAATTTTTGGGCAGAGCTCCTGAAATTGAACCATTATTGAAGAAAAAAGGGTTTATATAGTTAAATAAAAATATTATAAAAAAAACCTGGCAGTATTAATTGTCAGGTTTTTTTATTGAGTATTATATTTATAAATAATCTGACTAATTTTTCTTCATCATTTTCAGAGTAAATCCTCCTAACACTAAAATAATAATTGCCATTAGTGCCCATAACCATGTCTTATTTTTAAATAAGGGTTCTGTTATAGGTACTTCTTTTTTATCTATAACCATTTCTCCTTTCATTGTTAGTCTAGTCAATGAATCTGGAATATTAGAGGTAAGATGGTTTAAATCATAATTAGGATTGCGGGCTCTACTATTACCATAGGTTAGAAAATAAGTTGCTGGCTTGGTAAAACGGGCAGTCAGTTTATGTGAATATCCTTTTACTTCAAGATTTTTAAATGTCAATGGTTCATTATCATAATTGTGAATTATAATTTTTAAATTTCGAAGTACGGTACTATTAAATTTAAATGTACTTTCCTCTATTGAACTGAGTGTTCCCGATGACAAAATACTATAATTATAATGCCATCCTTGTTCAGTTTTAACGCTGTCAGTTAAATATTTAATTGTGATCGGTCGATAATAATCATAAGCATCAGCCATATTTATTTTAAGCATACTTACTGGCACAGTATTTTCTAACTCGACGTCTATTATAGTTTCTTTCATTGGTTTTGACTCATTTACAGTAACTTTTTTTACTGCAAAATTATTTAGGTTAGCCCCTGAAAATTCTTCTAAACTTATTTTAGTATTTTCTAGTAGAGGTTTCTTTTTACTTTTAATGCGTAACCTATAATAAAGATAATTTGAATTTGGAAAATTAATGTTTGTGAACTGATAATTAGTTTGCTCATTTTTAATTGATAGGATTCTATAATTATCTAAAATTTGAAACCATTCTTGTTGATTTTGGCTACCTTGAAGTGCTATTTTCCAATCAAAATTGTCTCGTTTAAAATCTAATTTTATTTGATTGATAGTTGCTTTAGCAGGTATTTTAAAAGTGAAATAATACCCATTTTTATTAAATGAGTTATTAATAGATTTAAAATTTATTTCATTGATTATTGTTTTTCCGATTGAAATATTTAGAAGATAAGGAGCCTCAATGGTATCATTTTCAATTGTTATACCATAAATTCTAAGATCGGAAAGATTTCGTGAAATCTTACCAAAAATTTCTTTTGGCAATTCTATAGTATGCCATTGATCATTTATACCTTCTAATTCTCTTTTATAGGTATATTCACCAATTTGTCCAAAAGTAAATGAACAGATAAACAGCAATAAGCAACTATTAATTTTAGTTTTCAGCTTCATCAGAAATTAAGTCTTTGTATTTGTTATATAAAAATGAAATCAATAATAGTATAACTCCGAGGGAAACGAGCACGATGGTTTTCGAAATAGTGGATAGATGGGCAATATCATATAAGAAAAGTTTTAAAAGGGTAACTGCGAATAATGCAATAGCACTTATACGCAAATATTTTCTCTTTTTCCAAATTCCCAAACCAATTAGTAATAATGAATACGCTCCCCAAAGTATACTCAATCCTAGTTTGTCTGATTGAGTTGAAGCGGCTATATCCATCCAATTTAATAATTCGCTACTGGCAATCCATAAAATTGAAATATGCAATAAGATATTAAAAGGAACATCAAAATTAACTTTCATAAATTTCTGACGAATATAGCGATAGCATGCAAATAATAATAATGCTAGAAATGCAAAAGAAATATATCGCATGCCAATATAAAGAGCACTGGTTTGATAATATTTTGTAGTAGCCTCGTTTAGGTAACTATGACGTAATTCACTTAATTCTAATAATCCTTCAGATAAAAACAGCAGTATAACTAAAATATTTACTGCTAAATTTAACGCTCCCAACGTCTGACTTTTTATTTTTTTAATATTCACAAAAGAAACAAGGGCTAGAAATAGCAAGGTGTAGTTAATTATCCAAATGTTCTTGTAAGTGCGTAAGTCATAATTATATTCATTGACCGGATATGTTGATGCTCCATTCCTATTGATCGTAATTGCCGAATCTGTAAAAAGTTGATTCCAATACGTTTCAATTTCAATTTTGAATGCATAATAGAGAACAAATAAAAGAATGGCTGGTGCAGCAAAAGAAATGACCTTAAAAAATCCTTTTTTGAGAGCTAGTGGTGGTGGATATTTTTTATTTTGATTTAAAAAGTTTATAAAGGCGAAAGCGAGAATAAATAATAGAGAGGATAGGAAATTAATATTAAAAATTGGTGTTATTCTTGATTCAGGATAATCCGGACTATAGTGATCATAAACCGATGACCAATCATGAATAATGCTGAATACTGCCAATATCATTAAAGGGTATGACAACTTTTCATAAATAGGAACATTTTTAGTTCTACCTATCCAAAATAAGAGTGCTGCTTCACCAGCCCATAAAAGGGTCACCCAATTACCATCTAATTGCACAGGAATGGCTATTGTGATAAATACCAAAACCAAACCAGAAATAAGATGGAGTAAATTTCGGTCCGCCAGTTTTTTCTTGTAGATAATTACGCTCACAATAAAATGTATTACAGCATTACACAATGTAAATAGGCCCAACAATTGTTCGCCAATTCTATGATAAGATAATATGGCATATCCCACACCATAAAATATAAATGAATTTGACAGCAACAATAAAATATCTTGTGTTCCAAATTTTTCTTTTTTGAGTACTTTATAAGCAAGAAAGGTTAAGTAGAAAATAGCAAAAAATAAAGCGAGAAATATCAGCGCTAATCTAAAATGTTCATCAGCATAATATTCAAAGAAGTACCAGGAAAAATAGATAATCCATGTCATTACAAATGCTGAATAGTATAAAGGTTTCCAATATTTTCTAAATGAGATCAAAAGAATGCCTATATTGATAATTGCCATATAAGTGAACAGTATTTCTACCCTGCCAGAATCTTCGCTTAACAAAAACGGAACGGCATACGCACCTACCAATCCAATATGAGCAATAACCTGTTTGTTGTAATTTATGGCCGCAACTACGGTAAAAGCAGTAAATAATAACATTAAAATAAATGCAAATGATTGAGGTATTAAACCATAAAAATTATATGCTGCAAAAGTTATAAAATACATAATTGCCATAGCGCCACTTACAAGTACAGCACTAAAATCGTCGTATTTTTTCTTTAACTTAATGCCAAACCCTATGAGCCCTAACCCTACCAAATACCCTAATATTATTCTTGTTAAAGGGCTTATCAAATCATGTTCAATAGAATATTTTGCTCCTATGGCAACCCCAATTACAGTGATTGCTATTCCAATCTTGTTTATTAAGTTTTCACCGATAAATTTTTCGAGATCCGATTTTATTTTTGGTGGCTTAGTTGCTTTTTTAATAACTACTCTGGGAGGTTCAGTAACGGTTTTGGATTGTTGAACTTCTTTATCTGACAGTACATCTTCTTTTGTAATCTCAACACTTTTCTCGGTTATAGTTTCTTCAGTTATTAAGTCTTCTTTTTCTAGGATTGTAGGTTCTTGAGCAGTCTTTAGTTTATATATTTCTTCTTTAATTTCTCTTACTTCAACAGAAAATACCTGTTGTTTTACTAAAAGTGTTTCTAATTTTTCAAGGAGTTGATTAATTCTATCTTGGTTTTCAGTCATATTTTTTTTATAATTTCAATAGTATCTATTCAATAATAGTTATACAATTTTTCCATTAATAATTACTTCATCTATTAAGTGACTTCCAAAAGCATATGGTAGAAATCCGTAAGAGGGTATCGGTTTAGTAATTATAAGATTTGCTTTTTTTCCTTTAGTAACACTCCCATGTGTTGCTGATAAATTCATTGCATATGCTCCGTTGATAGTTGCTGCATTTATTGCTTCTTCGGGTGTCATTTTCATTTTAATACAAGCAGTGCTTACAACAAAATTCATATTTCCACTTGGAGTTGAACCCGGGTTATAGTCACTTGCTAAAGCTACCGGTAAACCTGAATCGATCAATTGTCTTGCAGGTGTATAAGGAATACCTAAAAAATAGGAGCAGGAGGGAAGTGCTACCGGCATGGTATTACTCCCGTTTAATGAAATAATATCATTAGTATCTATTATTTCTAAATGATCTACTGACAAAGCATTATGTTTAATTCCAATTTGTACACCTCCCATGATGGTGAATTGATTAACATGTATTTTTGGAACCAAACCATATTTAGTTCCTGCTGTTAAAATCTTATCCGTTTGCTTTACTGAAAAATAACCTTCTTCACAAAAGACATCGATAAAATCTGCTAAATTTTCACTAGCTATTTTAGGAATCATTTTATTGATGATCAAATCAACATAATCATCTTTATTAACTGAGTATTCAGCAGGAAAAGCATGCGCTCCTAAAAAAGTAGCTTTAATTTCAATTGGATAATTTTCAGCTAATTTTTTAATTACTCGAAGCATTTTTAGTTCAGCCTCTAATGTTAATCCGTATCCCGATTTGATCTCAACAGCACCGGTACCTAATGCCATTACTTCTTCTAAACGTAATGAAGATTGCTGGTATAGATCTTCCTCACTAGTTTGCCCTAGTTTCTTGGCTGAATTTAATATGCCACCACCTTTATTGGCGATTTCTTCGTAGGTAAGCCCATTAATTCTATCAACAAATTCACCTTCACGATTACCGGCATAAACAATATGCGTATGACTATCGCACCAGGTGGGTAATACTATTTTACCTGTAGCATCAACGGTTTGGTCTGCATCTATCCCGTAAAGGTCTTCCATTTTGCCGAAATCACTAATACTATCATTTTCAATAAGAAGGTAGGCATCTTTTAAGCTTGGTAGAATTTTCATGTCGGCACCTGAAATTTTTTCAATAGTGATTTCTCTAACTTGAAGTAATTCTTTAATGTTAATAATAAGTGTTTGCATTAATACTTATATTTGAATTCAAATATAATCGAAATATGTTAGAATTACTCAAAAACGAATATGCTCCTTTTTATGAATCTTATATATTGGAAACTTCAAAATCTGATAAGGGAATTATTGAAAATTTACAAAATAGTTTGATTCATTTTTTTGAATTATTATCTGATATCCCAGAAGAAAAACAACTATTTGCTTATGCAGAAAATAAATGGACTATTAAAGAGCTTATTCAGCATATGATTGATACAGAAAGAGTTATGTCTTACAGGGCTTTGCGGATATCAAGAGGTGATAAAACAGCTTTAGCCGGATTTGATGAAAATGATTTTATTTCAAATTCGAATGCTAATCAGATTCCTTTCATAGAATTACTAAAAGAATTTTCTTTGGTAAGAAAATCTTCTATAGCAATGTTTAAAGGTTTAAGTGATGAGATGTTGCTTTTAAAAGGAACGGCGAGTGAAGCAGAGGTCTCAGTAAGAGCATTAGGGTATATACTTACAGGTCATGTTTTACATCATTTGAATGTTATTAGTGAAAGATATTTGTAAGAATATAAATTTAACTCCGTATTTAACTGATAAACAATCAATTACCATTATTACATACTAAATCATATTTTAAAAGCGTTATTTTATGGTATAATACGCTAAACATGAAAGACAACAACCCAACCACAGAGAACGAATCTTCACGTTTAAAAAAAAGAAGAAAAAAAGATTTGAGTCCTTATAAAAAAGGAAAATACGCCATTTCAAAGCTAGATGAATACGAGAATTACCTCAATAATCTCGAGTTGATGAGCAGAGGTGGTAATTTAGATACAGAATAGATAATTAATAAGCAGTTTTATCTTCTTTTTCTTCCCACTTTTGAAATGCTTCTAAAGCAATATTACGTGCGCATTGTTCAAAAGGGATACTCCGTTTATCATAAGGTAATGGTATTTCTTTATAGATAAATTCATCATCAAAATCTATTTTGGCAGCATCTTCCTGGTTACATCCAAAAAAAACTTTATCAGGTCTCGCCCAATAAATTGCACCAAAACACATGGGGCATGGTTCACACGATGTATAGATAATACAACCATCTAATTGAAAAGAATTTAGATGCTTACAAGCATCTCTTATGGCTGTAATTTCTGCATGAGCAGTTGGGTCATTGGTTGATGTTACTTTATTATTACCCCGCCCAATTATTTTGCCATCCTTAACTATAACACAACCAAAAGGTCCACCTTCATTGGCATCCATACCTCTTATGGCAGCCTTAATGGCTTCGCGCATAAATTTTTCATGATCTGAATTAACAGGAGCGGGATCTAAGTCATTTTTTTTAAAAGCTTTTGCGGCTTCATCCAAAAATTTTTTATTGAAATTGTTACACATGTTTTTGTATTTAGTTGTTAGTAAATAATATTGAGTATAGCGTTTAACTTCTTCTATACTCAATACTAATTACTCAATATTATTTAAGGCCTCCTGTCATATCTTCAGGTTTGACCCATTCATCATACTGCTCTTCTGTAACATAACCTAAACGTACGGCTTCAGTTTTTAGCGTTGTGCCATTCTTATGAGCTGTATTTGCAATTTCTGCGGCTTTATAATAACCTATTTTAGTATTTAAAGCAGTAACCAACATCAACGAATTATTCAATAATTCTACAACTTTTTTATGATTTACTTCAATACCTTTTGCACAATTTTCATTAAACGACATACATGCATCACCTAGTAATCTTGCAGATTGTAAGAAATTTGAAGCCATTACAGGTTTAAACACGTTTAACTCATAATGGCCTTGTGTACCACCAACTGTTATTGCCATGTCATTACCTATAACTTGTGCACAAACCATAGTTAAAGCTTCCGCCTGTGTTGGGTTCACTTTTCCGGGCATAATTGAAGACCCCGGCTCATTTGCTGGAATTATCAATTCTCCTATTCCAGATCTAGGTCCTGAAGCCATCATTCTGATGTCATGTGCAATTTTATTCAATGAAACAGCCAATTGTTTTAGTGCTCCATGTGATTCAACTAGAGCGTCATGTGCTGCCAATGCTTCAAACTTATTTTCGGCCGTAACAAATGGCAAGTTGGTAAATTCTGCAATTTTTTGAGCAACTAATACATCGTATCCTTTAGGCGTATTTAGTCCAGTACCAACCGCAGTACCACCCAATGCTAATTCTGATAAATGTTCTAAAGTGTTGTTTAATGCTTTTAATCCGTGATTTAGTTGTGAGACATAGCCTGAAAACTCTTGTCCTACCGTAAGTGGTGTTGCATCCATTAAATGGGTACGTCCTATTTTCACGATATCTTTAAATGCTGTAGCTTTACTATGTAATGTATCTCGTAATTTTTCAATTGAAGGAATTGTATTTTCTATAATCATCTTATAACATGCAATATGCATTCCCGTAGGAAAAGTATCATTTGAAGATTGTGATTTATTGACATCATCATTAGGTTGAATGGTTTTTTCACCTTCTCCAATTACATTTCCGGCCATTTCATGTGCGCGGTTCGCAATTACTTCATTAACATTCATATTGCTTTGTGTACCTGAACCTGTTTGCCAAATTACCAATGGGAATTGATCATCGTGTTTGCCTTCTAATATCTCATCACAGACGTCTGATATCAAATCACGTTTATCTTCAGTTAACACGCCTAATTCACAATTGGCATATGCAGCGGCTTTTTTTAAATAAGCGAAACCATAAATTATTTCTAAGGGCATTGAGCCGGGTGCTCCAATCTTAAAATTATTTCTAGAACGTTCAGTTTGTGCTCCCCAATATTTATCGGCCGGTACTTCCACCTTGCCCATAGTGTCTTTTTCGATTCTATATTCCATGTGGTTTTATTTATAAATTTTCATCGAACACATGTTGCATTCATATAAAAACCTCATTTTTATAACAAAGTCTTTACAATGAATGTTTCATGGTATTCGATGTGTTTAAATCTAGATCAAAGTTACGAAATATGATTTTCAAAGCATAAAAAAAGGGTTAGTAAAATACCAACCCTTTAGAATATTTTATATCAGTAATTATACTACTATTGCACACTTTTCTAAGATTACATTTTCTGCTAAATCTAAGTCCTCATCATATTCTGCTCCAGACCTAATCACTCCTTTTATGTTAACAGCATCACCAATTTTTAAATTTTCTATTTGTTCATTGGTTTCAATGATGAAAGTACAAGAGACTCCCATTTTATCTGATGGATTTTTAAGTAAAACTACTTGCTGCCCTAATTGATCTATACTAATATTTGCAATTATTCCACTTACAATCAATACTTTTGATTCGCCTTCACTATCTAAATATAAACTATTGGCTTTATCATTATCAATTAAAAACTCATTTACTAAATTAGTAGCTTCAATGGTTGCAAAAGCTTTAGTAGATTGGACATTTCTGTGTGGCATAAACCATAAATAAACCATATATCCAATGACAATTACAGCCAGAAGTACAATTATTTTAAAGATTTTAGCCTTTTTCATGCGCTTACTTTACTATAGTTCAAGTTAGCAGAAACTTTAATGGTTTTAGAAATATTGGTTGATGGTTTTCCTCCTTTAAAAATAACCCCATAATCAGATAACAAGATATCGAATTCGGTTGTTCCGGTTACTTTTCCATCTTTAATAGTAATAGTAAATTTTTCAGAAATTTCTTTTGTAACACCATGGATGGTTAAAGCACCTTTTACATTAGCTTCGTAGACACCATCATTTGAAAAATCAATAGCAGCTAAGTTTATAATGGTACCTTTAAACTTACTTTTAGGAAAGGTTTTAGTATTTAAGAACTTTTTTGAATTGTAATGTTTTTGCATTAAAGCCTTTTCGAATTCAAAACTTTGCATTGGTACGGAAAAAACGATAACTCCGGTAGCTTGATTGATATTACTTATTATTTTATAGTTGTTGGCTTCAATGTCTTCCGCAGGAGTGCTCGAGAAAAACTTTATATGCCCACTCGTTGTTGATTGTTTGTCTTGACTAAAAGCTGAAATAGAAATTGCAGCCATAAATAATGTTAAAAAAAGATTTTTCATAAATGGTAATTTTATTTTTTATTAATGTTATAGGAAATTTGACGCTTAAAAAAATAAGCCTTACAAGAGATTTACCAATTTATTATTAATCTAAGTTAAATAAAACTGTCAACAGTGGAACGGACAAATTAATCAGTATTGATGGTATGAATTGTTTTAGAATTCTTCATCGCCCTCGCCATTACCATTATTCTGACGTTCTTGTCTTTTCTTTTTTTGATTAAACCTATAAGTGAATGAAAGATTAAAACTGCGTTCTCTCCATTGAAATTCACTAGTTCCAACAAAGGCTGATGTGAAAGTCTCTGATTTTCTTTTTCGGGTGTTAAATACATCACTAATATTAAAAGCTAAAGATGCTTTTTCTTTAAATATATCTTTACTAAATGCAAGATTAGTTGAAAATATACCTTCACTTTTATTTTGGGCATTTTCGCTCGGACCGCGATAAAATACTCGGGTTTGCCAATCAATTTTCCCAGGAAGGGTAACTTTATTATTCATTCTTATAAACCAACTTGTATTATCTGCATCAAAATTTTCACCTTCAAAATCACCTTTAGTAACAGATTTGAATAAATTAAAATTACCATTTATACGCCATTTTCTACTTGGGCTATAGGTTAATGTAAACTCGAAACCATAACGGTCATTTGTAGCTAAATTGATGGGAGTTCTTTTTATTACTGGAATTAAATCATAGTCTTGCTCAAAGTCATCAAAATTTTCATCGTTAATATTAACAGTTCTGTTTAAATCGAAAATGTAAAAATCATTTGTCGCCAACGAAACAAAGCTAAAAGCATCTGTAGCTCTTTGAAAATAAACAGATGTGTTTAAGGTTAACTTACCAAATCTATTGAGATATCCTAAATCTACGCCATCAGATATACTAGGATCTATATCAGGATTTCCTTGAAATAAATTTGTTGCACTTGATCTTGATGGAAATGGATTGATAAATCGAGAACGGGGTCTTCTAATACGCTTGTTATAACCAAATGTTATACTTTGCTTATCATTTATTTCGTAGCCCAAATTCAAGGTAGGGAATAGGCTTGCATAACTTTTTACTTGACGATCATTTGTTGTAATTTGATCTATAGTAATTCTTGTTGACTCTAAACGTAGACCCAATAAATAAGAAAACTTTTTAACCTTACTTCCATATTGCGAATACACAGCATTGATATTTTCTTTGTAAATTAAATTATTACTGAGACTTTCATCTATTTCAAAGAAACCTGTGTTTCTGTTCAAAGTATCAATTCTATAATCAGTATCTAGATTATTAAAATTACCTCGATAACCAAATTCAAACTGAGTATTTTCTCCAATAGGTAATACATAATCTGTTTGTAATAATATGCGTTCTTGATTTTCTAATGTCCGTACTTTTTCGATGTCAGAACCGTCTTGATTTATCAATGAATTTTCATCTTCTGCACTATCTTCATATTGAAAGTCAAAAGTTAATTTGTGCCCATCTTTTTTGAAATTCTTGTCATAATTAACTGAGTATTGTGTTGTTCTATCATCTTCTAATTCAGGATCTAATCTTAATCTTTCGGTTTCAATTCCATTTGTGTTAATTTCAAAAATTCTGTTGGTGGTATTACTCTCATTATCGCTTTCGCGGAATAATACAGAAGCAGTTATAGATGAAGTTTTATTTACATACCACTCAACTCCTACATTTGCGTTTAATCCTTTACGGATTCTATTAAAATCCCGAGTTTCTTCTAAAAAACTACCATTATTAAATTGACTTGAAGTAAATGCGTTACCAGGCACTTCTCTATAGCGATAACCTGAAGTAGTAAAAAAATTAAAATTACCAGTTCTATAATTTATATTTCCGGAAATTCCTGCCGACTTTGGGTAACCAATATTTGTAGAGATGGCTCCGTTCAAACCGTGTAATTTACTTCTGCGTAAAATGATATTTAAAATACCTGCTGTACCTTCGGCATCATATCTTGCAGATGGAGAAGTAATTACTTCTACTTTTTCAATTGCATCTGCAGGCAATTGGCGTAAAGCATCAGTAGAGTTTAGACCAACTAAACCAGAAGGTTTGCCATTTATTAATATGCGTACATTATCGTTTCCGCGTAGTGCAACATTACCTTCAACGTCAACTGAAACAGAGGGTACATTATCTAAAACATCGCTTACTGTACCACCCTTGACTGTTAAGTCTTTACCAACATTATATATTTTCTTATCTAATCTGATTTCGACCGTAGTTTTTTCTGCAATAATTTCAACCTCATCTAGAGCCTCTCTATCGATATCTAAGACAATTGTTCCAAAATTTATATTTTCAGTTATTCTTTTATTAGGAATGTGATGAGTTTTAAAGGAGATGAATTCAACAGAAATATTATACAAACCTCTATTAACTTCAATATTAAATTCGCCATCAGCATTTGTTAGACCACCTGTAACTTTTTTACTTTTTATTGAAGTTAGTACTATAGTTGCGTATTCTAAGGGTTGACCAGTTTCTTTATCAATTATTTTCCCTGAAATTTCGAATTTCTGAAAACTCGGTTCTTGTGCATTTATTACTAAAGAAATACTGAATACAAGTATCAAAAAAATTCTCTTAATCATATAATCCTAGTATAAATTTTGTTAAAACCTTCTTAACCCTTTACCCTTTCTTTTTCCAGAGCCAGAACCATTTCCTTTTTTAGATTGAGGGTTATTCTGACTTCGTTGTTCTTTAAATATTTTTTGAAAATCAGCCATTTGTTCTTCAGTCAATATCTCCGATAATTCTTGATTTTGTTCTAGATTTAAATCTTGCATTTTAGCCGACATTACCTTTCTATCTTCAGATTGATTTCTTAATTGCTTTTTCTTTTTAGAATATTTTTCTAGAATATTTTGAACTACTGCGTCTTGTAAACCGTCTAATCCTAACTTTTCTTGAATTTTCACCATTTGTTTTTCTATAGATTCAACGGTGTTTGAATTATTATTGGACTTTTGTGAATTATGGTTGTTTTTTTGAGAACTTGCTAAAAAAGGAATTAAAAGTAGCACTAATAAAGATATAAGTAGGGTATAATTTTTCATAAAATAATAATTAACAATTAGCTCTTATTTTAAGACAAAAATAAGACTCACAAAAGTAGAGAGGATTAATCCATTTTCAGTTAAAAAAAGGTTAAAATGAAAGGTGAATAATATAGTTTTATTGAAGAAAGTATTGCTCTTAATTTTAAGCCCTATTTTAGATCAATAATATAGCTTAATCTTAAATTAAAATATGAAGAATTAACAAGGTTTTTTTCAAATTCTAGGGCCTTTGGGAAGTTGAAATTGTAGCCTGCTACTACTTGAAAATTTTTTAAGTCTAAAGTTACCGGTAATTGAAGTTGAACATTGCGGAGATCGTATTTTTCAAAAGACCCTATTACTCTATCAAGAAGAGGGGTGTCTATGGCCAAATCATCAATTCTTGAGGTGTCGATATTTTCACTTCCAAATTGGAAAGTTAGTAAGGGATTAAAAGTAATGTTGGAAGTATCATTTAATTTAATCAAATTAATTTCGCCATATATGTCAAGACTATTTTGGAACCCTTGTTCATTACCAAAAAAATAGGCCAGATCGGCTGAGACTCCAAAGTTATTATTTTTTGTTTCGGCGCTTAAACTAATATCAAAACTATTTTCAAAATCATCGGTAGTAGCATCTGAAAATATATATCTATTATAACTTAATTGATAACTGAAATTTTTATGTTTACCAAAATCATTTCCGTAACCTCCGGTTAGCGTGGTATAATCCCATTTTGGATCAAAATCATTGTATAAAGCACCAGAAACACCAATAAAAATTCCATTTGAATGTTCATAAAAAAATTGTGCAGATAGACTAGTCTGATCTAATCCTAAATCTCTGCCTAAAAAGTAAGTTTTATCATTAAATCCTAAAGAAGCATAAAGCACTTGATATTTGTTAAGTTGCTCAATATAATCTAATAGATTTTCACTGTCAGTAAATATCAATTCCTCGATGATACTGTCAATTTCTTTATCGATTTCTTCATTTATTTGAGCACATAAATGAAGACCGAAAAATAATGTGATAAGTAAAAATAATACAGTTTTTTTCAAACTTTTAATTTTGTAATTAATTACTAATTATCTGAATCTAGATTATCTCTAATTAACCTTCTTAATCTTCTTATTAATCTTTTTCTATCATGGATATCTCTACCATCCATAAACCTTCTCAACCGTACAACTTGTTTCTTATTTAAGCTGCGTTTAAATTTTATTCTTTTATCGCTGAGCAAACGTTTATTTACTTCAATTATAGATCGTTGCTTTTTTGAAAGCGATTTTTTTAACAATTTTGCTCTTTCACTTCGAGTAAGTGATTTATTTCGAAGTAAGCTTTTTTGCTCAATTGTTAAGTTATTTTTAAAATCAGTTTTAGCTTGGTCAATTAGTAATTGCTGTTCAGCCAGCATGTCTTTTTGTTCATTCGTTAAATGCTTAAGTACTTTATCTGACTGTTCTTCATTTTGTCCGATTAAAGATATCGCACTAAATACGAATAAGACTAATATTAATAAATGCCAATTATGTTTAAGTTTCATTGCATTTTTTCTTTATTAATGCTAAGACTATATAAACTAGTAATGGTTTAATCTTAATGCTAAAATAAACTAAAAATATTAAATCTTAATTTTATGTGGCTACCTTGTTTTTTTAAGAATGCCTTTTGAATAGGTAACTTTTATGAAAACTTTATGAAGTTAAAAATATTATGTAGTTTACTTTATAGATTTAAGAAAATATACTATTTTTGAACCGAATTTATTTAGTTTACATATGGAAATACAACAATTTATAGGGTTTCTTATTTTTTTAACTGTTTTTACAATGGGGTTTTGGTTAATGATTTTTTTATTGACCTTTGTTGTTCCTTATTGGTTAGTAGGTTCTTTTAAGGAAGGAAGAAAGCTTAAGAAAGAAGCAAAGAAATTAAAAGAGTAATACTCTTTACATTATAAATAAAAAAGGGTTGGCTAATGCCGACCCTTTTTTATTTATAGCTTTTCATCTTGTTTATCTTCTAATAAATCTTTGTTAATTTCTTTGCTTCGATCTTTAGAACTTCTTCTCTTTTGTTTAAATTGATATGTAAATGATAAATTAAAACGTCGATCGGATCTTACTCGCCTATGCGTATTTGTGTTAGCTTCAAATGATTGTTTATCAAACCATTTAGAATTAAAAACATCATTTACTCTAAATGTTAGCGTACCATTCTTTTTAAACAGACTTTTACTAATTGTTACATTGGTAAAATCTAGCGCATTAAAAGTTTTTAATTTGTTTTTCATGGCAGATTGATAAATGTGATCTGCTTTAAACCGCAATCCGTTTTTCAAAGAAATTGATATATATGATTGTGTTATCCATACCCAACTGTTAAGGTCATATAGATTGTCAATAGTGTTCGTGATATCTAAGTTGTTTGGATTAATATAACTACCAATTTTTACACCTTTAACAGGTGTATACGTTAAACTCACATCAAATCCAGTAAAATTTTGATTTCCGTTATTGATTGGAGTTCTAATAAAAATATCTTCCCCGTTATCATTTTGACCGGCATTTTGAATAACAGTTAAAAATGAATCTTTAGCATAATTTAGAAATATAGAAGAAAATATTGATAGTTTTTCAAAATCAATACTATAAGATAATTCAAAATAATTATTGGTATAGGGATTTAGATCAGGATTCCCGATCGACTGAAAACGTTCACTTCCCAAAGAAATAAAAGGGTTTATTTGTGCTATAGTGGGTCTATAAATACCTCTGTGATAATCGGCTGATATAAAACTGCCATTTTCGAACTCATAACTTAATATAGCGGATGGAAACAAATCTGTATAATTCTTAGAAAAATTATTGCTTGTGGCATTTTCTGCAATGGTAACTTCAGAAGTTTCACTTCGTAGACCTACGGAATAAGAAAAATTACCGTGTGAAGCACTATACTGTCCATAAAAGGCATGGATATTCTCATCATAATTAATTACATTATTAAAGCCACCAATCGTTACAAAATCATTTATGGTTTCATCAAACTGACTTACTTTAAAATCATTTTCATATAGACGATATGTTCCTTTGTAACCTAATTCTATTTTTTTGGTTTCACTAAATGGAAGTTCATAATCCAGCTGAATCAAAAAATTATCAAGATTTTGTTCTTTCGCAACTTTTTGATTTATAGTTTCTGAAATTGGAGTGAATACATTTTCTGTAATATCTGCGTTATTTTCAGAAACTGTATTGTCAAATTTAAAATCAAAAGAAAGTTGATGACCATCATTATTAAATTTTGTATTATAATTTAAAAACAGTTCTATTCTTGAATCGTCATCAAAATCTCCAACATTTCTATCTGCTGATCTAACTAAGACATTATTAGCATCAAAATCGTCTAAACTTAAGTTGGAGATAAAGTTTTTATTGTTTGCATTAATGAGTAATGAGGTAGTTAAAGTATTGTTATTATTAATATAAAAATCACTACCCAAGCTAAATAAGAAGCTGTTTCGCTGATTTTCATCTTTGCGATTTTCTTTGTAAAAACCAATAGGAGCATTATTATTATCTAAAAATGTTTGATCAATTGTAGTTCTTTTTATTTTCTTTAGATTATTAAAACTAACTGTTGAGAAAATATTAATTTTATCTGTATTTTCATTTAAAAAAGTTGATCCCCCGTTATTATCAGGAGTGCCAAGATGTATATCAATTGATCCGCTCAAACCTGAACCTTTCCTTTTTTTGGTAACTATATTTAAAATTGCTCCACTGCCACCTGCGCTGTACTTGGCAGATCTTGTAATAATCTCTACTTTTTCAATAGAGTTAGATGGAATTGTACTTAAAATATCTGTCCCACTATCTAAGCCAAATAAAGGTTTACCGTCTATCAAAACAGTTGCATTTCCGCCTCTCATAATTACATTACCGTCATCATCAACTCTAACAGAAGGGGTGTTATTTAACACATCCATTGCGTTACCTCCTTTGTTTGCAATATCTTTAGAGGCATTATATATTTTTTTATCAACCTTAAATTCTACTAATTTTTTTTCCGCTACAAGATTGACTTCTTCAAGATTTTCAGTGCTAAACGTCATTTTAATAGTCCCTAAATTGGTGTCACTATTAAGTTCTTTATTAATAAATTGCTGAGGTAAATAAGAAAGAAATTCAATTTTTACAGTATATATACCAGTAGGTATAGACATACTGAAATCCCCTTTTTTATCAGACGTAGTGCCAACTATTTTTTCATTATTTTTAAAAGAGATTGTAGCGAATTCAACAGGTTGACCTGAAATAGAGTCAATTATTTTTCCTGTTACTTTAATTTTATTAACGACAACTTGTTGACTAAAGGTATAAGACCAAAAGAGAAAGAAACTAAGAAGTAGTACAATCTTTTTCAAACGCATTGTTTTTTTATAGCGTGCGAATGTAAGTAAATTAAGGCAATTAAAAAATAGCGTTTCTGGGTATTTTATTAACTACCTAGAAACCTTAGCAGACATCAGTAAACTAAAGAAGTTGGTTGATGTTTTCTGGAGGTCTTCCCAGAACCGCTTTATTCCCACTAATTACAATCGGTCTTTCAATTAATTTAGGATGGCTACACATAGCTTTAATGATCTCATCATCAGTGAGTTCTTTATTTTTGTAATTTTCTTTCCAGATTGCTTCGTTCTTTCTAACTAGCTGTATAGGCTCAAAATCTAGCATTTTTAAAATTTCTTTAAGCTCTTTTTCAGTTGGTGGATTATTCTGATAATCTACAATTTCAAAATCTTGATTAGAATTTTCTAATAACTGTAAACCCTGTCTACTTTTACTACAACGCGCATTGTGATATATTTTCATTTTAATCTTTTAATGATAATTGCTAAATTATAAAAAACAATTGAATACATAATATATTTATCTTTGCAAGCTCTAATATTTTATAATGACAATTACTGATACACATACACACTTATATTCAACGCAATTTGATGATGATAGACATGAAATGATGCAACGCGCACTAGATAATGGTGTTTCACGTTTTTTTATACCTGCAATTGATTCTAGTTATACAAAGGCAATGCTAAATCTCGAAAAAGAATTTTCAGAGTATATTTTTTTGATGATGGGTTTACATCCTACAAGCGTAAATGAAAACTATGAGGAAGAATTGAGTTTAGTTAAAGAATGGCTTGATAAAAGAAAGTTTTATGCAGTGGGTGAAATTGGAATTGACCTTTATTGGGATAAATCACTGTTACAGCAACAACAAGATGCATTTAAAAAGCAAATAGCTTGGGCAAAAGAGAAGGATTTGCCTATTGTAATTCATTGTCGAGATGCATTTGACGAAATATTTGAAGTATTAGATGGCGCAAAAGACGATAAACTGCATGGTATTTTTCATTGTTTTACAGGAACTTTAGATCAGGCAAAAAGAGCAATCGACTTTGATATGAAATTAGGTATCGGTGGAGTTGTAACATTTAAAAATGGCGGTATTGATAAGTTTCTGAACGAAATTTCACTTGAACATATCGTTTTAGAAACTGATTCCCCTTATTTGGCTCCAACTCCATATCGTGGAAAGCGAAATGAAAGTAGTTATATTATAAATGTGTTGGATAAGTTAGTAGATATTTATAATTTAACACCTCAGGAAATTGCTGAAATAACAACCCAAAATTCAAGGAAAGTTTTTGGAATTTGATAAAGTAACATATTATAAAACACCTATTGGCATTGCCAGAATTGTAGGTGATGTTGATGGTATATCTTCAATTACTGTGGTAGATAGTATCGCAGAAACTTCAACTAAAATACCTGAATGTTTAGAAGATTGTGTTATGCAATTAGAAGAATATTTTCAAAAAAAAAGAACAGTATTTAACATAAAATTGAACCCTCAGGGTACAGATTTTCAAAAAAAAGTTTGGAAGGAGTTACAACAAATTAAGTATGGTAAAACAAGATCGTATTTAAAGCAGAGTGAAATCATGGGTGATGTAAAAGCCATTAGAGCTGTAGCTTCAGCTAATGGTAAAAACCCTATTTGGATCGTTATACCTTGTCATCGTGTTATTGGTAGTGATGGTTCTCTTACCGGATATGCCGGTGGTTTATGGCGTAAACGCTGGTTATTAGAACATGAAAATCCACCTGAACAACAATCACTTTTTTAAAAAATGTTCTATTCGATTTAGAATGCTACTCAAGTAAAATTTAAACTATTTTTACCGTCCAAACGTTTGTTTAGTTGATGAATAGAGTTGTATGTATATTTATAATTTTATTGGGAATTACTTCTCATGCCCAAAAGAATTCTCAGAATTTTAGATCAAGATCTGTACAAGTAGTTTCAGATACTATTCAAATTGACTCTGTAAGTATCAGTCCACATAATTTTAAGGTCTTCAATGAATTAAAACAGCAAATAGATTCAATAAATTATAATATAGATTTTGCAATGGCTCAATTGATTATCGATAAGACTAAATATGCGAATATCATAATTGAATATTCGGCCTTGCCAAGTTTTTTAACAAAGATTTATTCAGACTTTGATGAAAAATTAATTGTACCAAAAGCCACCGACCTTTCAAGGCTGTATAGCGTAAAGGGGTCTAATCAGAAAAATAGATTTATTCCTTTTGACGGATTGAATACCAGCGGAAGTATCTCACGTGGATTGACTGTAGGTAATAACCAAGATGCTGTAGTAAATTCTAATTTAGACCTGCAAATTTCGGGGAATTTATCCGAAAAAGTAAAGATTAGAGCTTCTATTACAGATACTAACGTGCCACTACAAGAAAACGGATTTACACAAAGATTAGATGAATTTGATAGAGTATTTATTGAACTATTCAGTGAAAATTGGAGCCTAAAAGCCGGAGATATAAATTTGACAAATACTGAGAATTATTTTATGCGCTTTAATAAAAAAGTAGCAGGAATTAAATTAGACGCAACAATGCAAAAAGGGGATAGTGACACTCGATTTTTTGCATCGGGTGCTATTGTAAGAGGTCAGTTTGCCAAAAACACGATTTTTGGACAAGAAGGAAATCAAGGACCTTATAAAATTACCGGTCAAACGGTTGATCAATTTATTTTATTGGTTTCCGGTAGCGAGACTGTATTTGTAAATGGAATTCCGCTAAAGCGCGGTGAAAATAATGATTATGCCATTGATTATAATACAGCTGAGGTTACGTTTAATGCTACTTACCCCGTAACGGCAAATATGAGAATAACCGTTGAGTATCAATTTTCTGATAGAAACTATACAAGATTCGTCACCTATAATGGTGCTGAATATCAAACGGAAAAATTAAAATTGGGTTTTAGTTTTTACAATGAAAATGATGCCAAAAATCAAACATTGCAACAAGATTTAAATAATAGTCAAAAGGAAATTCTGTCCCTTGCCGGGGACGATATTTCTCAAATGATCGTCCCATCTGCATTCGCTGACGTATTTTCAGAAAATAAAATATTGTATAAAAAAGAAATTCAAAACGGAGTTGATACTTTTGTGTTTTCTAACAATCCGGATGACGATTTATTTACGGTAAGATTCACATTTGTAGGAGAAAATAATGGGAATTATAACATTCAAACTACCATTGCTACAGGTAGAATTTATGAATATAATGCTCCTGTTAGCGGAATTCCTCAAGGATCCTATGAACCTGTAATACAATTAATTGCACCTAATAAACTACAGATAGCAGTTTTAACCGCCGATTATTCACCCAGTGACAAGACGAATATAGATACTGAGTTTGCTTATAGTGTAAATGATCTAAACCTTTTTTCATCATTAAATGATAATGATAATCAGGGATTTGCCGGCAAGATCAATTGGAAACAAACGCTTCTTGACAAGACTTGGAAACTTAAAAGCACCGTAAGGTATGAGTTGGTGAGCAAAGATTTTGAAACAATCGAACGTTTTAGAAATGTTGAGTTTAACCGAGATTGGGATTTGGTTAACCCTTTAGGGAACCAACAATTTTTCTCAACGTCACTAACTTTTGATCATCAAAAAAAAGGAAATGTTACTTATACATTTGACCAATTGAATTTTTCTGATAATTTTTCCGGAAATAAACATAATATTTTGGCCAATCTAAAACTGAAAAATACCAGGATCAAGGCGAATGGTAGTTTTTTAAACAATAATGCAGCAATAAATAAAACCCAATTCTCAAGATGGTATTCATCGGTTAACCATCACTTTAATAAAAGCTGGATCGGTGTAAAGTTGAATTCAGAAAATAATAAAAGAAAAGATAAAAACACACAGATTATTTCTAATTTAAGCCATAGATTCATAGAATATGAAGGGTTTATTGGAGTTGGAGATACAGCTAAGGTCTTTGCTGAAATTGGTTATAATTATAGAACGACAGACAGTTTGCAATTAAATAATCTACAAAAAGTTAATACTGCAAACACCTACTTTTTAAGATCTAAACTAATTCAAAATAAAGCTGCTGACCTTTCCTTATTTATAAATTATAGAACTGTTGATAATGTGAATCTTGCTAATGAAGAATCGTTAAATTCACGTATATCGTATAGGCAACAGTTATTTAAAAAGGCTTTTTCTTTGCAAACAGTATATGAAACTAGCTCAGGTACTTTACCTCAACAAGAGTTTAGCTATATAGAGGTTGATACCGGTTTAGGTTTTTATACTTGGAATGACTACAATAATAATGGAATTCAGGAACTCGATGAATTTGAAGTTGCACAATTTCAAGATGAAGCGAATTATGTACGAGTATTGTTACCAACGATCAATTTTATTAGAACAAATCAGAATAAATTCAGCCAGGCATTGACTATTAACCCTTCAAGTTGGCAAAATAAAAAAGGATTTAAAAAATTGTTATCGCATTTTACGAATCAATCTTTTGTCTTAATTGATAGTAAAAAAAAGAGGGAAGCAACTGATTTTGATTTTAATCCTTTTTCAATAAATAATAATGTGCTAGCCCTAAATATGAGTTTAAAAAATAGCTTCTTTTATAATAGAGGTAAACAAAAGTATTCCACAACATATACCTATCTTAAAAGTCGGAATAAAACGGCATTTTCTATAGGTGACCAAGAAAATAATCTTAGTTCGCATCAATTATTATTTAGTCATAAGATGGGTAAATTTTGGTTGTTTGATATCAAAGGAGCACTATCAGAGAATAAAAGTGAATCGCAAAGTTTTACAAGCCGAAACTTTTTATTAGATAGTTATGAGCTAACCCCCAAGTTATCTTATTTGTACAATGCTAATTCAAGATTTGAATTATTATATAATTTTAAGAATAAAGAAAATCAGTTAAGCGGATTAGAAACATTACAATTACATAATTTGGGCGCTAATTTTAGATATGCTCGCAATCAAAAGTTTTCAATCAATACATCTTTAAACTTTATTGTAAATAATTATGAAGGAAATCTGAACTCACCAGTTGCTTATCAAATGCTTGAAGGATTACAGCCAGATCGTAATTATACATGGAATTTAACTTTTCAGAAAAAAATTACTTCCTATTTAGATATTAATTTTAATTATTTAGGAAGAAAATCTGAAACTACAAAAGCCATTCATACAGGTACTTTACAGCTAAGAGCAAGTTTTTGAAAAACGATATTTAATTTCAATTATTTCTTAATCAAATTTAGGCGAGATTCGTTCATTCGTGCTAAATAATGTTATCATTAGCTGAATCGAAGGGTCATTTCAGTATTACCGGCTTTTTAAAAACTTGCGCTTAGCGTACTATACTTATTAAGTGAATAAAGACTTCCTATATAGAAAAGTCATAAATTGATTATATCTATAATGCTATTAATAAAATTAATGGATTAAAACATTGAACTTTCTCATTAATTAGTAATTTTACCACATAAATGAGAAAAATTATTTCCATAATATTGATGAGTTTGATCTTAGTCCAAACTTCAAATGCCAGTGCTGGTGATATTTTGCAGGTAAAAAATTTATACCAACATGCAAAATTTCATCAAGAAACTTATGGTGATAGTTTTTTAGAATTTCTTTCTGAACACTATGGTAATCAGATGCAACAACATCAGGATGAACATCAAGACCATAAGAATTTACCTTTAAAACATCAACATAACTCTATAGATATTTCTGTCACAGTAGTACCTACCACAAATTGTACTATTGAAGACCAACCCTTTGTAGAAATTCCACTAAATTTTTTCTATTCAGAATCTACTTCTATTTTTGAAAGAAAAGCTCATTTTCAACCACCACAGTTAGCTTAATTCATTGCTAAATACGTTTATTGAAGCTATACATTTACGATATTTGTATAGCATTTATTTAAATTTTATTAATATGAATTATGTTAGAAAACATTATAAAATTCAGCCTAAAGAATAAACTTATTATTCTGCTATTTATAGCATTTGTTATCGGATTCGGATTTTTCTCATTAACAAAAATCCCTATTGGAGCCGTACCAGATATTACCAATAACCAAGTACAGGTTATCACAACGTCTAGAAATCTATCTACTCAAGATGTTGAACAATTTATTACATATCCTGTTGAGTTAGAAATGGCAAATTTACCGGGCGTTACTGAAATACGTTCGGTTTCTAAATTTGGACTCTCAGTAGTAACCATTGTATTTGAAGACAATTTAGGAACTTATTTGCCTAGACAACTGATTGCCGAAAAAATAAAATCGGCAACAGAAAAAATTCCTGCTGGATTTGGTATTCCTGAAATGGGGCCAATTACAACAGGTTTGGGTGAGATTTATCAATATATTTTAGATGTAGAACCGGGGTATGAAGACCGATATTCTGCAACAGAATTACGAACCATTCAAGATTGGATTGTAAAACGTCAACTCTCAGGTATTCCCGGTGTGGTTGAGGTAAATACCTGGGGTGGATTTTTAAAACAATATGAAGTTGCTATTAAACCGCAAAAACTAAAAGCAATGGATATAGCTGTTGCTGATATTTATACTGCCCTAGAAAAGAATAATAGTGTGGCCGGCGGTGGTTATATTGAGAAAACAGACAAAGCCTATTTTGTTCGCGGTGAAGGTTTGGTCAGTTCTTTAGAAGACATTGAAAATATTGTTGTTAAAAACACAAATGGGTTACCAATTTTTATAAAGGACATTGCCGAAGTTGGTTTTGGAAGCGCGACCAGATTTGGAGCCATAACAGGAAATGGTCAAGGCGAAAAAGTACTCGGACAAATTATGATGCTTAAAGATGGGAGTCCGATGGAAGTTATCAATGCAGTTAAAGATAGAGTAGAAGCCATACAAAAAACCTTACCCGAAGGTGTTTATATTAATGGGTTTTTAGAACGTAGTGAATTGATTGACAAGACAACTTTTACGGTAGCTGAAAATTTAATTTTAGGTTCTTTAATTGTGATTTTTGTGGTTATCATTCTTTTAGGAGGATTGCGATCTGCCTTAATAGTAGCATCTGTAATACCGTTAAGTTTATTATTTACCATTTCGATGATGTATATTTTTGGAATTGATGCAAACCTGATGAGTTTAGGTGCTATCGATTTCGGAATTATTATTGACGGAGCCGTAATTATAGTTGAATTTATAGCCTTCCAAATATCCACAAAAAGTGCTCAGATTAATGCACTTTCTAAGAAGGATAAACAGGCAACAATAGATAATTTAACCATGTCTAGTGCTTCAAAAATGATGAATTCAGCAATATTTGGACAGCTGATTATTTTAATTGTGTTTATCCCAATTTTATCATTAAGTAGTGTTGAAGGTAAAATGTTTAAACCAATGGCGCTTACATTTAGTTTCGCACTGATAGGAGCCATGTTCCTTTGTCTTACTTATGTACCTGTCGTTTCATCAATATTTTTAAAGCCCATTAAGCAAACCGAAAAGAACATTTCATTTAGGATAATGAAAGTAATAAGTAATATGTATTACCCGGTAATTCATTGGGCACTAGCACATAAAAAAACGGTGATCGCATTTTCCATTTCTTTATTAATTGGCTCTTTTTTATTGTTTAGCAGAATGGGAGGAGAATTCGTTCCTACCTTAGATGAAGGTGATTTTGTAATTCAGCCGGTTTTAAAAACAGGAACATCACTTAAGAAAACCATTGATATCACTACTAAAATTGAACAAATATTATTAGATAATTTTCCTGAAGTAGATCAAGTAGTGAGTAGAATTGGTGCTGCTGAAGTACCTACAGATCCAATGTCTATGGAAGAAAGCGATGTCATCATCAGATTAAGACCAAAAAGTGATTGGGTTTCGGCTGATAGTAAAGATGAACTTGCTGATAAATTTAAGGAAGCATTGAAAGTCATTCCCGGTATGGAAGTAGAATTTACCCAGCCTATTGAAATGCGTTTTAATGAATTAATTACCGGTGTAAGGGCTGATGTTGCCATTAAAATATTTGGTGAAGATTTAAATGTACTAAGTAATAAAGCTGATGAGATAAAAGAATTGATAAAAGATGTTGATGGCGCATCAGATATTATTATTGAAAAAGTGGAAGGATTACCACAAATGAGTGTGAAATATGATCGAAGTAAAATTGCGCGTTACGGTATGAATATAGCCGATCTAAATCAGTTGGTTTCAATGGGGTTTGCCGGTGAAGTTGTAGGAAGCGTATTTGAGAAAGAAAAACGTTTTGATTTAGTAATGCGTTTAAATTCTGAAAGTCGTAAAAACTTAGAAAGTCTTCAAAATTTATATGTAGATACTCCAAATAGTAAAAAAATTCCATTAAATGAATTGGCTGAAATTACTTATACTCAAGGACCCGCAAAAATATCTAGAGATGATACAAAACGTAGAATTGTTGTAGGTGTAAACGTTAGGAATAGGGATTTACAGTCAGTTGTTGAAGATGTTAGCACACTTGTTGAAAACAATATTAAGTTACCAACTGGTTATAGCATTACTTATGGCGGGCAGTTTGAAAACTTGCAAAATGCCAAAGCAAGATTAAAGATTGCAGTGCCAATAGCATTGGTACTTATTTTTATCATGTTACATTTTGCATTTGGATCTATTAAAGAAGCTTTAATTGTTTATTCAGCTATACCCTTAGCTACTGTAGGAGGAGTTTTATTATTATGGCTAAGAGATTTGCCATTTAGTATTTCTGCTGGTGTTGGTTTTATTGCACTTTTCGGAATTGTAGTGCTCAACGGAATAGTGTTAATAGAGCATTTTAAAGAACTAAAAGAACACGGAATTATGGATATTAAAGAAAGAATTGTAAAAGGCACTACAGAACGTCTTCGTCCGGTATTACTTACTGCAGCAGCGGCGGCATTAGGGTTTTTGCCAATGGCAATTTCAACAAATGCAGGTGCTGAAGTACAACGACCATTAGCAACGGTAGTTATTGGTGGTTTAGTAACAGCCACTATTTTAACACTGATTGTTCTTCCAGTATTATATGCTTGGTTTGAAGAAAAAAAACACATAAAGTTAAGCAAAAAGGGAATTATAACAGTAGCTATATTATTTGTTTCTGTTTCAATAAATGCACAGCAAGAACCATTAAGCATTGATAGAGTAATTTCGTTAGCAATTAAAAATAATGCCAGTTTAAAAGCATCTTCTTTAAAAGTCGATCAAGCAAAGGCAAATGTTGGTACGGCTTTTAATTTTGATAAAACTTCTTTGTATTATAGTTTTGATGAAAATAATATGGCCGTTAATAATGAACCTTTAAAAGTATTTGGGGTTCAGCAAAACTTTAAATTTCCTACGGTCTATTTTGCCGATAAAAAGGTTAATAAAGCACATCATACAGTCGAGCAATCTAATTATAACATTCAATTAGAGACTTTAAAGAAAGAAGTGTACTTAGCGTACTATGATTTGCAATATGCTAAAAGTAAAGCAAGAACATATCAATTTTTAGATAGTCTTTATCAAAATTTTGCAAGTTCAGCTAAACGTAGATTTGAATTAGGAGAGACCAATTATTTAGAAATGATCACTGCACAGTCTAAAGAAAAGCATTTACAAACGCTATATAAGCAGGTCCAACAAGAAGTTGTTTTAAATTTTGAGCAATTAAAAAAAGTTGTTCAAGTTGATACAATTGCTATAGTAGATGAAAATTTAACAAAGCTCAATTTAAATACCATTTCTACCGAGAATAATGTTGGTTTACGATATTTTGAAAATTCAAAGGCATATTTTAAAGCGAAACACCAACAAGAGAAGCAAAATTTGTTACCAGATCTGAGCGTAGAATATTTTCAAGGAAGTAATAGCACTTTAGATGGTAATTTAAATGGATATCAATTCGGAATTAAAATACCATTATTGTTTAGTGGTAATGCATCAAAATTAAAAGTATCAAAAATTGCGCAGCAAATTGTAGCTGAGCAACAAATAAATTATAAGGCCAATCTTGATGCTGAATACAATAAACTAATGGCTGAGCTGCATCAATATTATGAAGCGGTTAATTATTATCAAACACAAGGCAATTCTTTATCAAAGGAAATTATAAAAACTGCAACAAGTAGTTTTAAAAATGGCGAAATAGATTTTTTTCAATACATACAAAGTATCGAGAATGCTAAAGATATAGAATTGACTTATTTAGACAATCTGAATAAATACAATCAAACCGTAATTACAATAAATTATTTAATCTTATAGAAATAACAAAGCAATGAAACGCATATATATATTAATATTTTCACTTGTATTTTTATCTTGTGGAAAATCAGAAAAAAATAACAATGCTGTAAATGAGAAACTTACAGAAGATAACTCTATTAATGTTACAAAAGCTCAGTTTGATACTGAGCAAATGCAATTAAGTGTTTTAACTGAAGAATCATTTAATAAAACTGTAAAAGTTAACGGATTTACTGACGTGCCTCCTCAAAACAGAGCAAGTGTTAGTACCCTAATTAGTGGTTATATAAAAAAGACACCATTACTAATTGGTGATAAAGTTAAAAAAGGACAATATCTGGTTACGCTTGAAAACATTGAATTTGTTGAAATTCAACAACAATATTTAGAGGTATCAGAAAAATTAAGTTATTTAAAATCAGAATTTGAAAGGCAACAAACTTTGTTCAATGAAAAAATAACATCACAGAAGAACTATTTAAAAGCTGAGAGCACTTATAAAAGTACTTTGGCCATTTATAATGGTCTGAGAAAAAAACTTACAATGATGAATATTAGTCCAACTTCTGTTGAAGCCGGTAAAATCAGCTCTAAAGTTAATATTTATGCACCAATAGCTGGTTATATCACTAAAGTTAATGTTACGAACGGAGCTTATGTT
>Ga0209633_10000853_pt1 | contig 33540 bp, 30 predicted proteins | sample Cruoilmetagenom1_FD_187290 | JGI IMG/M metagenome (GOLD analysis project Ga0209633, IMG submission 187290) | Oil polluted marine microbial communities from Coal Oil Point, Santa Barbara, California, USA - Sample 1 (SPAdes) (version 2) | ecosystem: Environmental > Aquatic > Marine > Oil seeps ... | reverse complement strand
CAGGAGGGGTTATCCCGTAAGGGAGAAGCTCTGAATCGAAGCCCCGGTAAACGGCGGCCGTAACTATAACGGTCCTAAGGTAGCGAAATTCCTTGTCGGGTAAGTTCCGACCTGCACGAATGGCATAACGACTGGAGCACTGTCTCGGCCAGAGACTCAGCGAACTTGTAATATCGGTGAAGATGCCGATTACCCGCAACTAGACGGAAAGACCCTGTGAACCTTTACTATAGCTTGGCAATGAATTTTGGAACGGTATGTGTAGCATAGGTGGGAGACGTTGAAACGGGGGCGCTAGCCTTCGTGGAGTCGCCGTTGAAATACCACCCTTACTTTTTCGGAATTCTAACCTGGGCCCATTATCTGGGTCGGGGACATTGCCTGGTGGGTAGTTTGACTGGGGCGGTCGCCTCCTAAAGCGTAACGGAGGCGCCCAAAGGTTCCCTCAGGCTGGTCGGAAATCAGCCGTTGAGTGTAAAGGCATAAGGGAGCTTGACTGCGAGACTGACAAGTCGAGCAGAGACGAAAGTCGGGCTTAGTGATCCGGTGGTTCCTCGTGGGAGGGCCATCGCTCATCGGACAAAAGGTACTCCGGGGATAACAGGCTTATCGCGTCCAAGAGTTCACATCGACGACGCGGTTTGGCACCTCGATGTCGGCTCATCGCATCCTGGGGCTGTAATCGGTCCCAAGGGTTTGGCTGTTCGCCAATTAAAGCGGTACGAGAGCTGGGTTCAGAACGTCGTGAGACAGTTTGGTCCCTATCTGTTGCGGGCGGAGGATATTTGAGAGGATCTGTCCCTAGTACGAGAGGACCGGGATGGACGGACCTCTAGTGTGCCAGTTGTCCCGCCAGGGGCATCGCTGGGTAGCTATGTTCGGTCGGGATAACCGCTGAAAGCATCTAAGCGGGAAACCCACCTCAAGACTAGATATCCCGGGTCGTAAGACCCCTGAAGACCCCCGGTAGACTACCGGGTTGATAGGCTGGGCGTGTAAGGGTGGTAACATCCTGAGCTAACCAGTACTAATAGGTCGTGAGGCTTAACCACTAAATTTTCTGCTTCTGACACATTCGGCTTTTCGAAGTATCCTGCGCGTATTTGGTGTCAAACGACCTTCTTGCGAAGGTCGAATTGGAAATTGCAAATTGGAAATTTAACATTGTAAAGTTGAGGTATTAAATTTACAATTTAACTTTTGCAATTTGAGATTTACAATTAAATCGTTTTTAAGGTTTCTCGGTGACTATACCGGAGGGGTCACACCCGTTCCCATCCCGAACACGGAAGTTAAGCCCTCCAGGGCCGATGATACTATGACCGCGAGGTCATGGGAAAGTAGGACGTTGCCGGGATATTATTTCACAGCCCATCATCATACGATGATGGGCTTTTTTATTTGCACAGGCCGGAAACTCATGGTAATGTAGAGCTTATGATGGAGGCAAAAAACAAGCGGCGCCCTTCCTTGTGTGCGTCCTCTGAGAATGCGCGTAACGGCTCTCTGCAGGTGATTCGGGCGCTTACTGCGCTGATCGTCGTTCTGTTACTGTTTTCCTGTGCCAGGCCGCCGGTGACTGGGCCGCTGGACGCGCTGCGGCCCGTACCGTGGCGAAAGGTGGGAACGCTCCATGATGATCTGGCGCTCCGGGACCTCTCGACAGCAGCGCAGCGGAGCCTGGAGTATTATCGGAAGAGTCCCGCATCAAGCGTCTTTCAGGTAGGCCCCCATCAGGTCTCTGCCGCTGAGATGTCGGAAACGCTCGAGACCTTTCTCTCTATAATAGGTGACGAAACGCTAGCCCCGAAAGAAAAAGCAGAGCGCATTAAGAGGAATTTCAGCCTCTATCGCTCGGTAGGCCATGATGGTCGCGGAAACGTGTTGTTTACCGGGTATTATTCGCCGATGATCTCCTGTGCGCTCAAGGAACAAGGCATGTTCCGCTACCCGCTGTACAAAAGGCCTGACGACATCATCGAGGTCGACCTTGCCCAATTCGGCAATACCTTCAGAAAAAACAGATTGTTCGGCAGGCTCGAGGGTAAAAAGGTCGTTCCTTACTATACGCGTGAGGAAATCGATCATCAGAAAGCACTGGGAGGAAAGGGCCTGGAACTTCTCTGGTGCGCGGATCCCGTCGATATTTTTATGCTCCAGATACAGGGATCAGGCAAAGTGGATATCGTCGGCGGCGATGTCGTAAGCGTTCTGTACAACGGCCAGAACGGTCAGCCATATCGGAGTATCGGTAAACACTTGATCGACATCAACGCGATACCGAAAGATGAGATGTCCATGCAGGCAATACGGAAGTACCTTAGCGATAACCCCGGGAAGATCTACGAGATACTCAATCGTAATCCCAGTTATGTGTTCTTCAGAATCGACACCGGCCCGGCCATCGGGAGCATCGGCGTGCCGGTGACGGGCGGTAGAACCATTGCCACGGACAGCAGTCTCTTTCCAAAAGGGGCCTTAGGGATCATTCAGACGGAGAAGCCGGTCATGAACGAAGAGGGAGAAATCACCGAATGGATTCCCTTCACCCGGTTTGTGCTGAACCAGGATACCGGTGGTGCGATCAGTGGCGCGGGCAGGGTCGACCTGTTCTGGGGGCACGGCCCCGAGGCCGAGACCGCGGCAGGTTATATGCAGCAGGAGGGCGAGTTGTTTTTTCTGGTGAAAAAGCGACACGAGTAATTTATCGGCCACGAAGATCACGAAGGACACGAAGAAATAAGAATTGACAATTTTCTCGGATCGTTTAATCCTCATGCATTCTGTCAATTTCAAACACCTCTGCTTGGCTTTTGCTGTCATGGCAATTATTTGTCCCCTGGCTGGTGCAGCCGGGGAGCGGCCTGTTGCTGTGCTCAAGGACAAGCCACATTCCCTGACCATTGTCCCTGCAGAAGCCAAGAACGTGACGCGCACATTTTCGGTAGTCCTATACAACAACACCAATCAGCTCCGGGCAAAAGGTCTCCAGGGATTTCGGCCATTACAGCCGGACGAGGCAGTGCTGTTCGTCTATGCTCAACCGGAGCGAGTGACCTTCTGGATGGGTACCGTGACCTTTCCGATCGACATTATCTTTGTTGGGCCCGATGCTGTTATCTTCCAGGTATATCGCCATTGCACGCCGGGAAGCAGGGACACCTATCCCTCCGGGCGGCCGGTTCAATGGGTGATCGAGACCGCGGCGGGATCCGGGATTCAGGTCGGAGAAAGGGTACGTATTAAATAGAGGCATATTAGGACGCAGATCACCGCAGAAAAAGCGGAGAATAGATTGTGAAGCCGAGGTGAAGCAGAAAAAGGCAGGAAGGCGAAGTCAAAAAAGTAATTTTGCCGCATAGGTATGTTTATTTTCCTCCTGCTGTTAAAATCCGCGTTTATCCGCGTCCAATATAAGAATTTCACTGTATAATTATGGAGATAGGATACCGTATCATACGGACTGACGATATTGGCGCCCAGCCCCTGAAGTTCGCCCAGATATCTCTCTGGAAAACCGCGGACTGGGGTGTATCCGACGGCGACCGCGCGGTAAGCGAGGCGATCTCCATGGCAGAGAAATGTCGGAAACAGAGCATCAGGACTGTCTTTCATCCGCTTGAATATTCATTATCGAATCAACAGGCAGAAAAAACCGCGGAGGTCTTTCGAAGATTGTCGCATGCCAGCGATCTCGGCATTATTATTCATGACGAAGGCGGTGAGGACGGCGACCGGTTGTCCAGTAAACGTGCCGCTGCATATGAACATCAGGTGCGGACGATAGCAGGCCTGTGCCACGTCTCCATCGAGAATTCTTTTCATTCGGAGGATATTCTGTGGTTCTGGGAACGGTTTGTCCTTTCGCTCCAGGCCGATGTTTCAATCACGATCGACATCGGGCATCTCGAGACCGCCGGTGTCGATTCGATCACGTTCATCAGCGGACTGCCGCAGCCGATGGTCGATCGCGTGAGGTTCGTGCACATACATCATCAGGGCGAGGAACGTTACGGTGTGAAGGACCACTGGCCGCTGGTACCCGGCTGCAGGGAGCTCGATGCGCTGCAGGCGCTCCTCCGCAGGAAGCGCGATCTTTTCGTCATTCTTGAACTGGATGCTTGGCAAGATGAACATGGGGAAAGCATTCAACTGCTCCGGGACCTGGAGTAACTCTTTGGTCATCGCTTCCGGGACGAAATAAGGCAAGGCGCTCTCTGCACCTTGCCTTATTCATGTGTTCATTCATGTGTTCGTGCCCTCGTTTTTTTCGCTACGCGGGCACTTCGTTGTTCTTCACCGATACGCGGATTGCCTGTGGACCTTTCTTGCCTTGCTCTTCTAAAAAGGCTACTTCGAATCCCTCTTCGAGTTTGTCGAATTCCGCGTCGATCACGCTGTTCCGGTGGAAATAGACTTCCCGGCCATCATCCGTTTCGATGAATCCATAGCCATCGTCCTGGTGTATTCTGGCAACACGGCCGCGCGGCACTTCTTCATGCATTTTTACTTCGCCTCGCTGCTTCCGTGAGAATTCCTCAACTTTTCTGCTTGCCGCGCTGAAGGCGTCCCGGATCGCGACATACAGGTCCTCGTTCTCAATGCGGTTGATGACCAACTCCTTGCCCGGTACGCTGATATCGATCATTACTTTAAAGAGCTTGCCCTGGGTGCGTCGACGCTGGGACGCTTCAACAGCGACCCTGCAGCTCATGATCCTGCTATAGTACGTTTCAAGCTTTTCAATTTTTTCCGCTATCTTTGTTTCTACGGCCTCCGAATGCGGTATGTCTCTCAACGTAATCTGTGGTGTCAGTTTCATGGCAATTCTCCGATCAAAATGAGTAATTCTCCCTTTCAAAGAGCAAATAAATCGTGATTCCGTCCTTAATTTCAAGGTAGCATAAAAATCAATGACTGTCAAATAAGCGGAAAAACGCCTCCGGAGAGTCAAGTAATAGGCGAGACTGTCATGCCTTTTTCGTATAGAAGCGTGTCACTCTATCAAGCACCGTGAGTCATCTCTCTGATAGCCGAGCATCTCCAGGAGCTGTTTCTCAGGCGCCTCAACCAGCCAGAGGTGAAAAAAAATGGATTTTAGCGTTAAATATTGTTATACTTTTAATTGCATGACGCCGTTTTAAGGTGAACTGCTTTTTTGAGGAGTTACGACGAGGCGTACAGCAGTTCTTTACAAAGGAGTAACTATAAAGTATGAGGTATTATCTATAACGTACGTTTTAGGTGATCTACACCGACATGTCTATCGTATCGCAAAAAAAACCGAACTCCAGTAGCATTATTGCCGTCACCCTCATCATCATTTCAGCATTCGTTGTATTCCCCGCTACGGTTCACGCAAACAACAGCACCATAAAAAGAATCGGTGTCCTCGCAAAAAGAGGGCCGGAGCAGTGCCTGGCGCAGTGGACGCCAACTGCCGATTACCTCTCTGCGCGGATTCCCGGATACACGTTCACGATCGTGCCCCTCGATTTTGAAGAGATCAACAAGGCCGTTGAAGCGGGATCTGTTGATTTTGTGCTGGCCAATTCTGCCATCTACGTGGAACTGGAATCGCTGTTCGGAGTCAGCCGGATACTCACGCTGAAAAACAAACGCCTTGATGGTGCTTACACGATATTCGGAGGCGTCATTATCCTGCGAGAGGACAGATTGGACATAAACGTCTTGGACGATCTCAAGGGGAAGTCGTTCATGGCAGTAAAAGAGAACTCCTTCGGCGGGTGGATCATGGCCTGGCGGGAGCTGAAAGAAAGCGGAATTGATCCATACCGTGATTTTCGTGAACTCACCTTCGGTGGAACCCACGACGCTGTTGTGTACGCCATCAGGGACGGAATTGTCGATGCCGGCACGGTACGGACGGATACTCTCGAACGCATGGTGATGGAGAGGAAGATTAACTTAACCGACTATAGCATCATCCATGAGCATAGGGCTGAGCACGAGCACGCTGGATTTCCCTTCCTGCACAGCACGCGTCTCTATCCGGAGTGGCCCATTGCAAAAGTCAGGCATACGTCGGACCAGATCGCAAAGGACGTTGCCATTGCGCTGCTCAATATGGCTGAAGAAAGCCGGGCCGCGAAGGCCGCTCATGTTACAGGATGGACGCCCCCCCTCCATTACCAGCCGGTGCGCGAATGTTTAAAGTTACTCAGGATAGGACCTTATAAAGATCTCGGGAAAGTCACACTGGGAGATGTTCTTCGCCAATATTGGTACGCCTTTGTTCTGACAATTCTCATCATCGCGTTCATGGGAATCGCCATCACCTATGTGCAGCGGTTGAACCGCAGGCTGAAATATTCCCACGACGAGCTGGAAAAGGCCCGAAATGGACTTGAAAACCGCGTTATCGAGCGCACCGATGACCTCCAGCGGGCGAATATCGAGCTGAACCGGGAAGCGACGGAGCGCAAAAAGCGGGAGGAGTTCATAAAAAATATTTTCGAGAGCATTGATGAAGGCCTGATCGTTATTGGAAAGGACTATCGGATTATCTCGGTGAACAGGGCATACTGTGTTCAGGCTCGGAAGAGCGCTGCGGACATCGTCGGACAGTATTGCTACCAGATATCTCATCACAGTAATACGCCCTGTTACGAAAACGGCGAAGAATGCCCTGTGAAATACACCTTTAAAACGGGGAAGCCGCAGAGAGTGCTCCATTCGCATTATGGTGATGACGGAAATACCATCACCGTAGAGACCATATCCTATCCCCTCAGGGACCTGTCCGGAAATGTCATTTCTGCGATCGAGATCATGAATGACATCACCGAGAGAAAAAGACTTGAGGAGCAGCTTCTCCGGGCCCAGAAGATGGAGGCCGTAGGGCTCCTGGCCGGAGGCGTCGCCCATGACTTCAATAATATCCTGACCGCCGTAATGGGGCACGGCAGTATACTCGAGACGAAGATGAAAAACGATGACCCGCTGCGGATGCATGTTGACGAAATCCTCACCTCGGCGGAGCGGGCGGTCAGTCTTACCCGGAGCCTGCTTGCCTTCGGCAGCAAGCAGATCTTAAATCCGCAGCCGATGCTGCTCAGCGAAATCATTGCGAGGATCGAGCGCCTCCTCTCCCGGATCATCGGGGAAAACATAGAACTCCGGACGTTCACGGAGGATGTCGAGGCGCCGGTCATGGCCGACCCCAGCCAGGTCGAGCAGGTACTGATGAACCTGTGCACCAATGCGAAAGATGCCATGGTTGACGGCGGTCTCCTGATGATCGAGTCAGAACTGGTGGAAATCGACCGCGAGTTCATCAAGGCGCATGCCGACATGGAGCCGGGACCGTATATGCTCGTGACCGTAACCGATACGGGGACCGGCTTTACCGAAGACATGCGGGAGAAGATATTCGAGCCATTTTTCACGACGAAGGAAGTCGGGAAGGGGACCGGCCTGGGGCTGTCGAGCGTCTATGGAATCATGAAGCAGCATAACGGGTATATCGATGTGTACACGGAGCAGGGGAAAGGCACGGCATTTAAGTTATATTTCCCGACCGCTGAAGGAGAGGTTGAAAAGTTGAAGGCCGCTGTTCTGCCTCCTGTTGTCGGCGGGACGGAAACCATACTCTTTGCCGAGGATGAAACGGCGGTGCGCGAACTCTCGAGAAATGTACTGGAGGAGTACGGTTACACGGTAATGCTTGCGCGCGATGGAGCAGAGGCGGTGCAACAATTTAAAAGCGCAAGGGATACCATAGACTTGCTGGTCCTCGACGTCATGATGCCGAAGAGTACGGGGAAGCAAGCGTACGATGCGATAAACGAATTGATGCCCGGCATCAAGGTTCTTTTCATCAGCGGCTACACCGCGGACGTCATCGCAAAAAAAGGGGTACTGCAACAAGGAACGGCCTTTATTTCAAAACCCTTTTCACCCCACGGACTCCTGCGAAAGATCCGGGAAGTGATCGACACCTGATTCACGGTGGGTTGAATAGTCGGACGTTATCGTTTAAGGACGAGTAGCTCTTTTGGGCAGGCACGGAAAGGAAAAGGCAAAGATGCGTTTCTCCTGATCGCCTAAACGCATCTTTGCCTTTTAATGAAAGGTCCATTGCCGCGTTTAACCCATCGGCGCCTTGAACACTTTGGTAGTGAGCAGCTCTATCAAAAGACCCCATATCGCGCCGAAGACGAGGAACATGACCAGGCCGCGGGTATCCGGCGAGCCCGAAGCGATCGGAAGCGAACCCATCAGGCCGATCAGCGCGCCGTGTGCCAGGTAGTTCCAGTTCAGCCCCGAGATGCCGATCACAAAACCGATAAAAACGCGGCTCAGGATAGCTCCGGCGACCATCCCTCCCGTGAAGGATATCCCCGCCTTTGCTCCCCCGAGCCAGCACAGAATGCCAGCTCCCAGTCCCAACAAGGTACTGATGCCGAGCCGTTTCGTAGAGACCATGAACACCTCCTTAAATGTAAAAAATCGGGATTGGATCCCGGACGAAGACAGACCATAAGACTTTCGTAGCACGACTATTAATGTTAGGAAACTCAACCGCCAGCAGATCCGCTGCTGGCAACCGTAGCCCTACGATTGCGATTGCTGATAGTATAGCATATTCTTTGCCCATACACCTACTCTCAGGATCTGGTCCTGGAATCAATAAGTATCGTCACCGGGCCGTCATTCGTCAGAGAGACTGCCATGGATTCGGCGAAAGCGCCTGTTTTCACCGAGACACCCCTGTCCTTCAGTCTCCGGACAAAGGCGGTATACTGTTCGAGCGCGGCCTCCGGCGCTTCGGCATTGCCGAATGACGGCCTGTTTCCCTTGCGAGAATCGGCAGCCAACGTGAACTGCGAGACCACGAGTACCTCCCCCTGAATGTTCTGTACCGAGCGGTTCAATTTGCCTTGCTCGTCATCAAAAATTCTGATTTCCGACACTTTTCTTGCTGTGTAGTCAAGGTCTTGTACAGTATCACCCCTGACGGCACACAAAAAAACGAGCAGCCCCTTACCTATTTCCGAGATCCTTCCTCCCTCAACATCAACCGCTGCCCGGGAAACTCTCTGTATAAGCGCCAGCATTGTTGTATACATAGCATGAACGGACCGGGCCTGTCAATTTGAATCAGGAAATTCTCTTGCATTCCAATGTCGGCTACTCTACAATTCCTGCGGACGTACTGCACGGATCCATGGACGACCGCATCGCGTTATGGTGTCGCAGTGGAACGAAGGCAATGAAAAAAAACCTGAGAAAAAGGATAGCGATATCGATTATTCTTGTGCTGATCACAGCACTGTACGGCGCCTGGATCTTCACCGGCGGCGATGCGGGCGGGGAGCGGGTCATCGTAACGCAGGTATACGACGGCGACACCATTGTTGTGGGGCGGGGGTGGAGAAGAACGACGGTACGGTTGATAGGCGTGGACACGCCCGAGACCGTGCATCCTGAAAAGCCAGTCCAGTTTTACGGCCCCGAAGCATCGGCATTTACCCGGCGATCGCTGAACGGATCATGGGTCAGGCTGGAGTTCAACGATCCCACCAGGCCGGGAGGCGGCGTTGACCGATACGGCCGGACCCTCGCCTATGTTTTCACGCTGGAGGGAATCAATTTTAATCTCGAACTCGTTCGACGTGGATACGGCAGGGCCTATACGCGATTTCCCTTCCGGTATATGGCTGCCTTTAAAGAGGCAGAGCGTGCAGCCCGCACGAGGGGCCTCGGTATGTGGTCTCGAGACCGTGGAGCCGAACCGGATGATAGCGTGACGAAGAGCATGATAATCGGCAACAGGCGGTCGGGGATCTATCATATACCCGGTCAGGTCGGGTACCGCAGGGTTTCAAAGCGGAACAGGGTCTATTTCACGACGGAAAAAGAGGCTGCATCAGCAGGCTACCGGAAAGCGAAGAGATAGCGGAGAACCGGCGCGATCTGTCATGGCCCACCGATACGGTGGTTTTTACCCTTGTCTCGACACTGAGGATCGGGTATAGTATGGATGCGATGAACGTCTGCTTCTCGTGCAAAAAAGAACTTTCCATGGAAAACAAGGCAGGAAGGCGCGACGAATGTCCTTTCTGCGGCGTTGACCTCCATTGCTGCCTGAACTGCAGGTTCTATGACCGGGCAGCGCCCCGACAGTGCCGCGAACCCGTAGCGGAGCTGGTGCGGGAAAAAGAGAAAGCCAATTTCTGTGATTACTTTGTCTTTGCCGAAGGAGACCGTGCAGGTTCACCGGACTCAGGGACAGAGAAGGCGCGGCAACAGCTCGACGACCTCTTCAAAAAATAACGCCACCGCTCATTCGTGTTGCCATGTTCACATTCAATAAACGAACGATGATACAATTGGGGATTGTTGCGGGTGTCGTCGCTGCGATGGCCTACCTGCTGCATGTCTTCGGTCTCTTCGACCTGCTTATGGATCGGCAGAAGCTGCTCGCCTTCATCCAGGGCCACCGCGCCAACGCGTCTCTCCTCTTTATCGGCCTCCAGATCGTACAGGTCGTTGCCGCCCCGGTCCCCGGGGAGGTGACCGGTTTCGTAGGAGGTATTTTTTTCGGGCCCTTCTGGGGAATCGTCCTGTCTACCATCGGGCTGACAGCGGGTTCATGGCTTGCCTTCAACCTGTCGCGCCTCGTTGGGCGGCCGCTCGTGGAGATGATCGTCAATCCCGAGACCATCAAGCGGTACGACTACGTGATGAAGCACAAGGGCATGTTCCTCGCTTTTCTCATGTTCCTCATTCCCGGATTTCCCAAGGACATACTGTGCTACCTGCTCGGATTGGGCCACATGAGGCAGAAGGATTTTCTGCTTGTCTCGACGTCCGGACGACTCCTCGGTACCGCGCTCCTGACGGCAGGCGGAACGTTTTTCCGGAACGCGCAATACGGAGCATTCTTCACGATTGTGGCAGTCAGCCTCGGGGCTATCCTTGCTGCCATGATCTATCGCGAGAAGGTCGAGCGTTTCTTCCTGAAGATGCGCTCTGCCGAGCGCCTGCGGGCGATGGCAGAATGGAGGAAGCTGCGGAAAGAGCAGAGAAAAGAGCGAAGGAAGCTGAAGAACGGCCAGAGCCCCCCTCCTACACCCCCCGCCTAGACCGCTCCCTCCTGTCCTCGTGGACGCTGGTGACGCGGTTTTTATATCGCTGCGATATGATTTCACAGACATCGTCGGGATCGTCGACGATGTGAAACAGGTCAAGGTCCTCTGCGTCGATTGCTCCGTTGCCGAGCACGGTCTGCGTGATCCACTCGTACAGGCCCTTCCAGTAGTCCTTGCCTACGAGGATCACGGGAAAGCCGCGGATCTTCTTCGTCTGGATGAGGGTGAGCGCCTCGAACAGCTCATCCATGGTGCCGAACCCGCCGGGGAATATCACATACCCGATAGCATATTTGACGAACATGAGCTTGCGGACGAAAAAATAGCGAAACTCAACCTTGATGTCCTGGTACGAATTCGGCGCCTGTTCCAGGGGCAGCTCGATATTGAGCCCTATGGAGATGCCGTTTGCGTTCTGAGCGCCCCTGTTTGCCGCCTCCATGATGCCGGGGCCGCCTCCCGAGATCACGGCGAAACCGCTCCGGGCAAGATTTTCCGCGACCTTCATGCAGCTGGCATAAAAGGGGGAGTCCGGTGTGAGCCGGGAACTCCCGAAAATGGTCACTGCCGGGCCGATCCCGTTGAGCGCCTCGAACCCTTCCACGAGTTCTGACATAATGCGAAACACACGCCAGGTATCTGATTTTGCAAGATCTTCCATTGCTTGTACTTCCCCCCCTCTGCAACTGCGTATTTTAAGACTGCGCTCCCGATTCCGCGGGCCCTTCCTGCTTCTTCGATGCATACTCCACACGATATATCTTGATAAAGACGGTCACCAGGGTGACGACGAGCGGGCCGATGAGGATGCCTAACACGCCGTAGACCTTGATTCCGCCGAGGATCCCGATGAACATGAAAAAAATGGGGAGCCGCGCCTGCTTTCCGATGAGGATCGGTTTAAGCAGGTTGTCGGGGACGCTGACGAGCAGAACGCCCCAGATCCCGAGCAGAATGGCGCTGAGCGTATGGCCGCCCAGGTAGAGGTAAATCGCGCCCGGAAGCCAGACGGCAGCCGCTCCCACCACGGGCAGGAGGGCCAGGAGGAAGGCAAGAAAACCCCAGAACACGGAGAACGGGAGGCCGAAGAGAGCGAATCCGATGCCGGTTATGATGCCCTGGAGGAGCGCGAGCAGAAAAATCCCGTTCAGAACGGCAGAAAAGGTGGTGCTGAGCTTGCGCGTAATGGACAGCTTTTGTTCATCCGTGAAGGGCAGGATCTCGATCGCAGCGTTGAAAAAAGCTTCTCCGTCGCGGTAGAAGAAAAAGAGCGAGAAAAGCATGATCAAAAAATTAATAAGAACCAGCAGCGCGTTTTTCAGAGCGCTGCCGAGCTGGGTAGCCATGCCGCTCGAAATGTCCCGCAGGCCCTTCGTGACGAGACCCTTGATGTCGAGCTCATCGAAAAAAGGGTGGGCGAGCACGTCGCCGAGGAACGATGCCTTAAGCTTGCCCCACAGCTCGACCCACTTTCCGGACTGGATGAAATGAGCAACCTCACGGTACAGGTCGAGAACCTGCGCGGTGAGGGCAGCGAACAGGAAGACGGTTGGGCCGATGACAAGCACGAAAGTAAGCAGGGTCATGATGATCGATGCAACGTTTTCCCGTCCCCGCAGGAGGCGGCGGATTTTTCTGTAGAGAGGGTGTGTCGCAAGGGCAATGACGCCCGCCCAGAGCAGCGCCGAAGAAAAGGGCGCTAGCAGGCGCATCGCCTCGTAAAGAAGGAAAAAGAAAACGACGAAAAAGGCAGCAACAAAGATATGGGTGCGGGTCATCTGATTGTTCATGCCTGCACTCCCCGATGTGCGAAATCCGCGATAATAGGTCCGAAAGAAAGAAAAGGCTTCCCAACGTCAGGGACACCCGTAAGGATCTTCGGCCGGCCTCCTGGAATACCTCTCATACCCGTTAATGCAGACGCTCTCATAAATCGGACTCCCCTGATATCTGCTTTTCCTGAGTTATCCGGTACGGTTCTTCCCCGGCACCTGGTTTGCGCGCTGCCGCCGGTATCGCAAGCACCTCCAACTCGATGCTTCGCGAGGGGAACTGGAGGGTTAGCCTGTCGCCCGGCCGCACGGCCCTGGCAGGGCGGGCGCTTTGGCCGTTCACCAAGACCTTCCCCGCGTCGCAGAGGGTCCTGGCCACAGCCCTGCGTTTCACGAGGCGGCTTATTTTGAGAAAGAGGTCAAGACGCATTTTAAATTGTATCGTAAAAGGAGAGGTTTGACAAATGAAATTCGGGGCTTATTCATACTGGTTCAGGCTGCTCAAGGAGGCACCGCCTCGGGTTTTGCTGTTCATAGCGCATATAATGGAGTATGATATCAAGAGACAGGTTTAAAGACAGGGGGGGCGACAGGGCGACGGGGAAACGATGCCAGATATCAGGTGCCGGATGCATGATGCAGGTCTGAAAATGCCAAATGTCAAAGTATAAAGTTCAAATGAATGTCAAAAAACCAACGTTCTCACAAAGCACGTAGAGGCCGCAGAGAGATGAGGTCACCGTCTGTCGTTTTCAGTTCTCAAGCAATGATGTATCTAGGCCCATCCTGTTCATCCTGTCTAAAGTCCTTTTTTTTCTTTGCGTCCTCTGCGTCTTTGCGAGAGAGGAATTTTTCTAACCTGTGTTCATTTGTGTCCATCTGTGGTTTCGAGAGGTTAATGCCTTTTCCGCGTTGATCCGCGTCGCCTAATCCCGCCCTGGCGGGATTGGATATCTGCGGCTAAAATCTTTTTACTATGCCCGAAAAAATCGAAATAATAACCTATTCCGGCTACCGCGGCGAGGAGCGGCCCGTGGCTTTTGTCCTGCAGGGCGAACGGATCGAGATCGTCGAAATCCTCGAACACCGGATCGAGGAAGGGCTCCGGGACAGAGAGCGGAAGAGATATTTTACCATCAAGGGGAGCGACGGCGCAACGCACCGGATCTATCAGGTGTATAACAAGTCGGAATGGTACAAAATATGACCGGCGAGGTGGAGAACGGGGGTGGAAAACAGGGTGTATATCGGTGAGCGGGCGAATTGACTCTGGGAAATAAATAGAGTGTAGTAGTACTTGGTTCCTCAAAAACACAGAGTACAAGAGGTATAGATAAACGCAGTGCATACTGGATATAAAAAAGCCCCGCTTAGGGCGGGGCTTTGCATACCTGCTATCAGCTTGTCGCGTTACGGTGTCGGGAATTGGATGGGGTTCAGGTTGATCACCGGATGCCCGTCACTCGGCACGATTGGGCAGTTGAATGAGCTTCCGAGATCCGTGACCCTCATGCCGGGGTAGTTCTGAAGGTCCGCTTCAGACAGGAACGGGTCAGTGTACAGATTTCTTGTCGTCTCATGAAGTGGATTGCCGGAAGAGTATAGCGTTACGGTTCCCCCGGCTGTTGGGACGTCGGCGTAGAGGCCGACTGCCTCAACCTTGAACATCCTCCAGAGCACGCCTTTGCCGGCAAACACATTGTTCTGCAAACGGTACGGAAGGTAGCAGACCTGGGTGCCGTCATTGAGAACGATGCAGCCGAGCGGGTTGTACGTGCCCGGGCCATTCGGGAATCCTTCAGCCGTGAATATGTATATCGGCACCGCATTTCCCTTTTTCTCCTTGGACTCATCGACAAGATACTCCGATGGCTGTCCATCAAGGATACACATACCATGCCACCCCGGGTCAGCAACTCCCTTTACCTTGTCCGGCGGCGCTGCATATCCAACACCCACCATGACGAACGTCGCAGCAATTGCCAAAACGAGCAGTGTTAAAACTGATTTTTTCGATACCATCATACTATCCCCCTTTCGCATTTTATTGCAATGCAACATGCCGTATACTTCGCGATGTATGGAACAGCGAATTCCCAGGATCTCACCTCCCTCTTGTGGATTCGACTAAATACTATACGAGCAAGGGGAAAAATTCTGTAATGCAGATTACGCTTGATTAAAAAAAAGAAAGCTGATAAAAAGGTAGTAGAAGATAAGGTAGGTTCTCTGTTACAGTATACACTTTATTTTTGAGTGCTGAAGAAACGAGCAGCGAAGGTCGAGCTGCATCATAGTGCTCAATGTGATGCTTTTTTTGCTCCCTTGTGGTCATGGATCAAATAAATCGAGGAGCGTGCTTATGGAACAGGCGACGACAAAATTCTGGTATCTCAAAAACCTGGAAGCACTCAGGACTCTCCCGGAAAAGGAAAAGCTGCTTATCGATGAATACTCCCGCATGAGTACGATAAGCAAGGGAGACGTTCTCTACATGCAGGGGGCTTCCGATAAGAGGCTCTATCTGCTAAAAAAGGGGGCGGTAAAAATCACCAGATTCACACCTGAAGGCAAGGAGGTCATACTAGATATCATCAAAGAAGGCTCCCTTTTCGGAGAAATGGCGGTTGTAGATCAGCACGAGCGGGATGAATCGGCCATTGTCGTTGATGACGGTCTCATATGCGCGTTGCCGGTTAAGGATTTTGAAAAGATGGTTGAAATGATCCCCGGTCTCTCGATAACCATTACGAAGACCTTGGGGGAGAGAAAAAGAAGGCTGGAGAATAAGCTTGTTGACCTGACATTTTGTACCGTAGAGCAGCGCCTGGCAAAAACGCTCCTGCACCTTGTCGAAAGCTTCGGTGTCCCGCAGAAGGACGGCTATAAGCTGGACTTGAAGCTGACGCACAAAGATTATGCCGACCTGGTCGCATCGACCCGAGAGACCATAACAGTGACATTTCACAAACTAAAGAATGAAGGGTTAATCGGTATGGAAGGGAAGCACGTTGTGGTAAGCTCAAAAGAACGAATGAAGACGTTTGCGGAAAAAGCGTGTTAATATATCAGGCCGCCCTGCGAAGTCATCCATTCCGATCTCACCAAGCTGAATCCGAACGCCGCCCTTTGCTCCTCCTGTACAGAAGGATTATTCCGGAAATCACCAGCCCCTCTCCGAAAGCAAAGAGTAACCAGTTGTAGCCTGCAGGAACGTAGAATGCCACGGCTTTCTGGAACGCCTGGCTCTCCGCGAGGCCCAGTATTGACGGGAGAAATCCACCGAACACTATAAGCCTTGCATAGTCCCAGACAAAGGTCAGAACGATGATGCCTGAGCCAAGGCCGAGGAAAACCCAGACCAATGCCCCTGCTTTTACGGCCCCGTATCTGGACTGCAGATGTACGATGAGTATGCCCATGCCGATCATCGTAATGGAGACGATGAGCGGCGCGAGGACCGGACCTGCCCAGGTGATTGGTATGAGGAACAGGATGTCCCAGGTAAGGAGAGACGATGGCCAGTTCAGGAATGCTTTCAGCGCGACGTAGTAGAAGATGTCCCAGAGGCCGAAGGTAAAGAGAAAATAAGAGAGCCGGCGGTAGGCGTTTCTTGCGACCGCCGCAGCCACCGACGCAAGCATGACGATGGTACAGATCTCCCGAGCTATCTCGGTAAGGAGTATCTTCGGCGGGATCGGCTGCAGGGGGAACCGGAAGCCCGTCGGATAGTAAAGCTCCCGCAGGTAGACGACGACGATCGCCTCGAGCACGCCCATTGCCGCGGCGAAGACACCGAGCCAGGCAAAGGTCCTCCATGGAGTAGTTGCCGTTTCTGTGGCACCAGCTTGCATAGATGGAACAAGTATACCGAATTTCCGACAGAGGTCAAGGAGCGAACGATGGACAGGAGACAGATTACAGACGTGAGACAGCAGACGAAAGACAAACAACAATACCGAATATATACATCATGAATCTGGCATCCGGCATCAGAAAAGAACTTCATCCTGCCCGTGGCCTTTATCCTGTTAATCCTGTCTAAAGTTTTCTGCCTTTCACTGCGTGCCCATGCCGACGTACGGCGGGCATCGCCACCGTTGCGATCGGTTTCAGACGGCTATCTACTGACCGACTTCGGAATGCAGGCGTCGCCGGTGATATAATCCTCGAGATCCCGGATCGTGGTTTCCTGCGCGGCTATCATCGCATCAATGATGTCATTGATGCTCACGATCCCGAGGAGCTGTCCATGATCCATGACAGGCAGATGGCGTATGTGATTTTTCCGCATTACCACCATGCATTCATTCAGGGATTTCCCCGGCTCAATACAGATCGGGGGGCTGCTCATGATATCCAAGACACTTGTCGTCCTGGATGCTTTCCCCTTCAGGATCACTTTCCGCGCGTAATCCCGTTCGGAAAAAATGCCGATGATGTGTTCGCCCTCCATGACCAGCAATGCCCCGACGTTCTTGTTCGCCATGAGTTCCAGGGCCTCGTACGCCGTCGAATCTGCGGCAATCGACCAGTAATCATACCCCTTTGATCCCAGCACCTGTCCTACCGTAATTAATGCGTTCATAGATCTTACCCCCTTGATTGAAATCCGGCACTACCACAACTACGCCAGAGAATGAAAAAGGCCGAGCCCTCCGAAGGCTTTCCTTCGGCAGCTCGGCCATCTTATCTGAATAAGACCCCTTGCTTTCCGCGCCCTTCTGGGGAAGGGTCGGCTTTTTCGGGAAAACGCTTAAATCCTGTCAGCGAGCGGATCGCTGTATTGCCGTGAACAGGTGCGTCGAGCCTGATGCATGAACCGTATACTTTTCTATATAGCACCCAGTCGCCTCATTGTCAATTTGCATTTACAACTTGCAGATAATCTACAGCAGCCGCTAGAGGGGAAACAGTGAGCCAGACCGCTGCAGAGGTGAAAACCTCCGTCTCCCTGGTAAGTCGGGTGGGCAGGAAACATCGATGGCCCTATTTTTCTGCTGGATTCAAGGGCACGCTTGGCATATACTGGTATTCGACGATGGTCCCGATGCGGACAACTACCGCGCCGGGACAGCCGGACAGGAAAGGAAACAATCGATGACAACAGCAGGAGAAAAAAAAGAGCTGATACTGAATCACGAGATTGCCTTCGCCGCGCACCTTGCCCGGCAAGTGGTCCAGAAACCCAAGCTCAGCGTATGGATGATACTCATTCCGATCATTTTTGTGTTCTATTTTTATCAGCTTCAGCGGTACTCGGAAGGGCGTACGAAATTTATCGAGCACTACCTCATGAGCAGACGGCGCGTTCTCGACGAAACGGCCACGCTGGTCACGAGCGGCGCGAAACCGGATATCGCAAGGCTGGCCGTGCTGTCAGACGTGCCGGAGGATGCCCGGGGATTCCAGGCTGAGGTGTTGACCCTGCTCGTTGAACACTTTGCGAACCTCCTGCGGTCGGATGGTGAGGATTTTGACGCTCTGGTGCGGTCTGCCTACCGGGCGCGGACAAACTACCTGCTCGTTATGAACCGGCTGAACCAGGCGGAGAAGGCGGTGTATAAGGCTGTGGTGTCTCACCTGGAGGAGGAAGCTGCGGGCACGGTCGTGAAGACAATTGAAGCGGCCTCTGAGACATTCCGCAGGGAGGAAGCAGAACGGATTTTTCCTGGTTAAAGGCCGTCCAAAACAAAAGGTTTTTTCTCTCGCAGAGACGCGGAGGGCGCAGAGAAGGCAAGAGACAGGAGACCTGCAATTGAAAAATGCAAAATGTAAAGTGCAAATTGCAAAATTAAACGGCAATGCGCGACACCGGATGTCTGATACCAGATTCCCGATGCCTGAAGCCTGTCTACTGATTACTATATGCTGACTACTGTATTCTGCTATCCTTTTTCTGGCTCCTGGCTCCTGGCTCCTGGCTCCTGGCTCCCGGCTACTACTTCTCTCCCCGGAGGATGACTATTCATGCGCGTAACCGGCATCGGACAGTGCGCCTACGACTATCTTGCCGTCGTTGATGCCTTTCCCGCGGTGGACACGAAAAAGGAAGTCCTCCGCCTGGAAGAACAGGGCGGCGGGCCTGTTTCCACGGCGCTCGTAACCCTTTCGCGGCTGGGCATCGAGGCCGGGTTTTACGGCATCACCGGGGACGATGAGGAGGGAGCAAAGATACGGCAGTCCCTCGTCGATGAACGCATCGATATCAGCGGTCTGAAACAGCGGCCCGGCGCTGCGTCGCAGAGGGCGTTCATCGTCATCGAGCAGTCGAGGGGCAAACGGACGATCTTCTGGCAACGGCCGTCCGGCGCGGCACTGCTCCCCGAGGAATTGCCTGCGACCTTCCTCGACAACACGGCCTTCCTGCTTCTCGACGGCCTGATGACTGAAGTCTCGCTCTTTGCAGCACAAGAGGCCAAGAAAGCCGGTGTTCCCGTCATGCTCGATGCCGGCAGGGTGCGGGAAGGCATGCTGGAGCTGGCAGGCCTTTGCGACTATGTGGTGGCTTCTGAAGAATTCGCCAAAGACCTGGGGTGGGACGATGATGCGGGAACATTACAGCGGGAGATAGGAAGGCGCGGATTCGGTGTGACAACGATCACGCTCGGCGAGCGTGGCAGTATCACCTTTGCCGGCAGTGACGTCATCACGATGCCCGCTTTCTCCGTCGAGTCCGTCGATACGACGGGCGCAGGCGACGTGTTCCACGGCGGATATGTCTACGGGATCCTTCAGGGCTGGCCCCTTCCGGAGACGATTCGATTCGCCTCTGCAGCGGCGGCCATGAAGTGCCGACACATCGGAGGACGATCCGGTATTCCCGGGAGCGATGACGTGTTCCGCTTTCTTGATGCGCAGGGCGTCAGTATGCCGACTCCACGCTGACAGCGGACCTTGCGATTGCCGCTACGGCCATCTGTGGACTTCCCGGGGAATCACCTTCCCGTTGCTGCCAGTGCCTGCTGACATCGCTGGCTAGGGCAGAGCGCATGCAGTGCATGAGCGCCCGGTTGTTCGAGGCTGAATCTTCTTTGTGTCTCTGCTCCTTTATGGTAGAATAGGACGCAGGAAACTCAATATCTATGGACCAGTCGATATTCGGATTACGATTTCAGTCGAACGAGGCATTACAGCCGACGCTGGAAGAGGTGCGTCAATTCCTGGACAGCGCGAAGCGTCCTGGCAAACCGGAAAAGCACAAGGACGACCTGGCAAAATATGTTCTGCACCTCAAGCAGCTTGAGGATTTCGCCGCCGGCCACAAGCAGGGTTCGGAACAGCAGGACTTCCACGAAAAGAAGCTGTTCGGCGTGCTTGCGCACTCCCACTTCTTCAAGCCCTCCCTGAAAACGGCCGTTGAGCAGTATAAATACCACTATCATTCACTGGTGACAATTGATTTCAAAAAACCCCTCACCTTTATCAAATCTGCCGAAGAAGAGATCGGCAGGCTGAATCCGAAAAAGAAGGACCAGCAGGCAAAAGTCGTCCGGTTGCAAGACATGGTCTTCCAGAGAAGACGTGACCTCGACGACCTGAACAAGCGCTGGATCCAGCTGAACAAGGAACTGACGAATATCGCCGTCTACATAAAGGATAATTTACGCAAGATACAGGGCGTCAGTGAATCGTCGATCTCCCTGCTCGTCGGCCTGCATATAGACGGGGAAAAAAAGAACCAGCTGATCGAGGACATAAAAACGCACTTCAAAGAGCAGATACGGGACAACCTGCAAACCGGGCCGGTCACCAAGGAATATATTGAGACGATGAAAGAAGATGTTGCCGGGCTCCAGAAACAGGTGTCGCAGCTCGTGCTGGAAGACGTCTATTCCATGACGGGCGTGTCCGAAGGAATACACGACCATGCAGAGAAGATCGTCGGCACCCTCGAGACCCTGATTCAGCAGGCCAAACAGGCGAACCACAAGAGTCTCGATGAAGACCAGGAGGTGTTCGGCCGTATCGAGGATGCACTCGTTTCGCTCCTTTCCGATTATCAGTTCGTCACGGGACCGCCGGAAGAAGCCCTCATCGAAAACGAGCACGACAAGCTGCTCTTCGAGAAGCGAAAGGAAATGCTCGTTCATCTTTTCACGTTATTGAAGCGGGGTTAGAGCGGTCGGCGCAGACACCGGTTCCCCGCTGCTGCAGCCCCTCCCCGTGTTTTAGCCATTTCTCCCCTTGCTTTTCCCCTGTGCCTGTACTATTATCATCAAAAATAAAGCCTAACGGCATGGGATTCACGGGGAGGTTCACGGGCCCCGTCGGTACGCAGGGGAGGTCCGCTATGAGAACAAAAACGTTTCTGGCAGGGGTTGTTCTGCTCTTTGTCCTGATATGGACGGCAGGCATCGTCGAGACTGCGGAAAAAAAGGCGCCGACGCAGTGTGAAGTCTGCGGCATGAAGATCACGGCGGCAAACAAGAGTCTTTCCGTCATGGTCACGGAGGTGTTGTCGCCCATGGCCTTCGACGACATCGGTTGCGCCATAAAATGGCGGGACGGCGAGTGCGCCATGCGGCAGGAGGCCCTCGATGACAACGCACGGGCCCACGACTATGAGACCGGGGCATCAATCGCAATGGCAAAAGCCGTCTATGTCCGGGGGGCCGGCGTAAAAACGCCCATGAGCCACGGCGTAGTGGCGTTTGCGAGCAAGGAGCAAGCGAAAGCGTTCGTCGCGAAACAGGGAAAGGGCAAGGTCCTATCCTACGGCGACCTCATCATGCTGGAGTTTGAATAGATGGTGGTAGAGCAGGAGACAGGCGATCTGCAATTGCAAAATGGAAAGTGCAAATTGCAAAAGTAAACGGCAATGCGCGACACCGGATGTCTGATACCAGATTCCCGATGCCTGTCTACTGTTTACTGCATGCTGACTACTATATTCTGCTATCCTTTTCCTGACTACTGACTACTGACTACTGACTACTGACTACTGACTACTGACTACTGACTACTACTAGAAAGGGTCCTATGCCATACCGAGCGTGGTATCAATGTATCAATGAGCAGTGCAAAGAGCAGTATTCGCTGAACACCATCATCTACCGGTGCCGGAAGTGCGATTCGCTGCTGGAAGTGCAGCACGACGTCCACGCCCTCGCCCGGCGTGACGCCAAGGCGTGGATGAAGCTCTTTGAGGACCGCTACAAGTCGTCGGAGTGGCCCCACGGTTCTGGTGTCTGGGGCAAAAAGGAATGGGTCCTGCCGCAGATCCACAACGACAACGTCGTGTCGCTCTACGAAGGCGGAACCAACCTGTTCTGGGCTGAGCGGTTCGGCAAGATGATCGGTGTGGACAATCTCTGGATCAAGCTCTGCGGCAACTCCCACAGCGGATCTTTCAAGGACCTCGGCATGACCGTGCTGGTGTCGCAGGTGAAGCAGATGGTCAGCGAAGGCGTTCCGATCAAGGCCGTGGCCTGCGCATCAACGGGCGACACCTCGGCGGCACTGGCCGTGTACTGCGCCGCTGCCGGTATCCAGTCAATCGTGCTTCTTCCCAAGGGCAAGATCTCGATCGCCCAGCTCGTCCAGCCCATCGCCAACGGCGCGCTGGTGCTGTCCCTCGACACGGACTTCGACGGCTGCATGCGCCTCGTCCAGGAAATCACGAAAGACCAGACGATCTATCTGGCCAACTCCATGAACTCTTTGCGTATCGAGGGCCAGAAGACCGTGGGCATCGAGATCGTCCAGCAGTTCGAATGGGAGACGCCCGACGTCATCATCATCCCCGGGGGCAACCTGGGGAATGTCTCGGCCCTCGGGAGCGGCCTGCTCATGATGCGCGACCTGGGCCTGATCTCCTCGCTGCCGCGCATTGTCGTTGCCCAGGCAGAGCGCGCCAACCCGCTCTACCGTTCGTATCTCGCGAACTTCGAGACCTTCGAGCCCATGCAGGCCGAAATGACCCTTGCCAATGCCATCCAGATCGGCAATCCCGTCAGCGTCGAGAAGGCCGTCCGCACACTGAAGCAATTCAACGGCGTGGTTGTGGACGCCACGGAGCAGGAGCTGGCCGATGCTGCCGCCCTCGGCGATACCACGGGCATGTTCAACTGCCCGCACACCGGCGTGGCCTTGGCAGGGCTGATCAAGCTGCTCAAGGCCGGGAAAATCGACCGGTCAGAGCACGTCGTGGTCATCTCCACGGCCCACGGGCTGAAGTTCACGGACTTCAAGGTCGCCTATCACGAAGAGAAGCTGGACTTCCCCTGTCAGTACGCAAATAAACCCATAGAGCTGCCACCGAGCGTTGACGCCGTCAAGAAAGCCCTCGACCAGGCATTAGAGAAGAGGAGAACTGCAGATGTCTAAGAAATCGCCGAAGAGCAGGAACTGGAATCCCGCCACCCTCGCCATCCACGGCACGGGCCGCCTGCCGAAGGCCCACTACGCCGTGTCCACCCCCATCGTTCATACGTCCAACTACTACTTCGACACCACCGCTGAGGTGTACGAGTTCATGAAGGCAAAGGGAGTGGGCCGCGTTGTGCGCGAGCACGAGTACGGCCGCTACGGCAATCCCACCCAGGAAGAGACCGAGCGCAAGCTCGCCGCCGTCGAAGGCGCGGAGCGGGCGATTCTGTTTTCCACGGGCATGGCTGCGGTGATCCTGACGCTCATGACCTACATGCGGCCCGGAGGACATATCATCTTCACCAATGATTGCTACCGGCAGACGCGCGACTTTGCCACGAACCTTCTGGCCAAGTTCGGCATCGAGTTCTCGCTCGTGGACCCCTCGGCATCGGCAATCGAAGAGGCGATCAGACCTGAAACCAACATCATCTTCACCGAATCACCGACGAATCCCTACCTTCGCTGCCTGGACCTCCCGGCAGTGGTGAAGGTCGCCCGGCGGCACAAAGTCATGACCATCATCGACGCCACCCTTGCCACGCCCTACAATATCAAGCCCCTGGACATGGGCGTGGACATTGTCATCCACTCGGCCACCAAGTATCTCGGCGGCCACAACGATCTGCTCGCCGGCGTCAGCCTCGGCAAGCACGGCCTGCTGATCGACCTCTACAAGATGCAGCGGATGATCGGCGCCGTGCCTGGTCCGGTCACCTGCTTTCTCCTCGAACGGGGCCTCAAGACCCTTGCCCTGCGTATGGAGCAGCACAACAACGCAGGCCTTGCCGTGGCGCAGATGCTCGAGTCGCACCCCAAGATCGAGAAGGTATGGTACCCCGGCCTCGCGTCCCACCCGGACCATGGGATCGCGAAAGACCAGATGAAAGGCTCGGGCAGTGTGGTCACCTTCCTGCTCAAGGGCGGCGACAAAGAAACGAGGCAATTCATCGACAGCCTCGAGCTCTTCCTGATCACGCCCAGCCTCGGCGGCAGCGAAAGCCTGGTCACCCAGATGTCGACCATGTCCTTCTTCGACTATCCCGAGGAGCACCGCCGCGAGATCGGCATGGTGGACAACCTCGTCCGTCTCGCCCTGGGACTGGAGGACGTCGCCGATCTCATGGACGATTTGAATCAGGCGCTGGAGAAGGTGTGAAGCAGAGACAGGCAGGAGATAGTAAACAGTAGACAGTAGTCAGGATACAGATGACAGACGCGAGACAGCAGACCACAGATGGAAGCTTCAATCTGAATCCTGCCTAAATTCTTTTCTTTGCGTCCTTGGCGGCTTTGCGCGAGATAGTATTTTTCTCTTGTGTGAGAAGAATCATGCTTACAAGGTTAGTCTGGAGGATGGACATGAGAAAAGATCGTCGTCGACCCGCGATTCTCTACGCGCTCCTGGCGGCTGGCCTGGCCGTCCTTTGCGCCTCCGGCTGTTCCGTAGCATTCAAGAAACCACTCGATGACGAGGCCCGGAAGCTTGCCTCCGGCGAGTTCGTGCAGTTGTCCCGCGGCATGGTGCACTACGAGTTTGCCGGTCCTGAGAGCGGGGCGGCCGTGGTGCTGATTCACGGGCTTGCCACGCCCTCATTCATCTGGGACCATAATTTCGCCGCTCTCGCCGGCGCCGGCTTCCGCGTGCTGCGGTACGACCATTACGGCCGCGGCTTTTCCGACCGGCCGAAAGCGACTTATGACCAGGAACTTTTCGACGGGCAGCTCTTCGAACTGCTCCGGAAGCTCGATGTGCCGTTGCCTGTCCATCTCGTGGCCCTCTCCATGGGCGGCGCCGTGGCCGTCACCTTTGCGGACCGCCATCCCGGCATGGTGACCACACTGTCCCTCGTGGCCCCGGCAGGATTTCCCGTCGACATTCCCTTTGCCATCACTCTGGTGAGGATGCCGGTCATCGGAGAGATACTCATTGCCATGCTCGGCGACCCCGTTGTCCTGGCCGATGTGAAAGAGTCCTTCGTGGACCCCGATAAGCTTCCGGAGTTCGAAGAGAAGTTCAATGTCCCGTTGCAGTACAAGGGTTTTCACCGGGCCCTCCTGTCGACGCTCCGGCACATGGACCTCTTCGGCCTGGCCGAGGCTTATCAGAGCGTCGGCGCGCAGAACAAACCAGTGCTTCTCTTCTGGGGACGCAAGGACGAGGTACTGCCATTCGCGCACAGCGGGAAGGTAACAGCGGCCATCCCCCATGCAGAGTTCCATGCCCTCGACGGGGCGGGGCACAATCTGAACTATGAGAACCCCGAGCTTGTCAACCCGGTCCTGATCGAGTTTCTCAGAAAGAACGCGGGCGTGGCGGAGCGACAGTAAAACGACCCTCCCCTCAAAGGATAGTATAAGCGAAGTATATCCTGATCTCTAGCCTTATTCAGGTGGTCATAGATGATCTCCTTGCCTCGATATAGGTCACGTATCTTCTCCGCCCTCTTCCTGGTGATGTTGATCACCACTGTTGGCTGCGCAGCGGGCATCACGCGTGACGAGCTCTTGCGGCAATTGCAGACGGAGAATCCGCCTCTCGTCGTTGATGTTCGCTCCCAAGGCGAATACGACCGCGATCACGTGCCGGGGGCAGTGCATATTCCTTTTTATTCGATCAGGTCGGGCCTCAGTCATGCCGGGTTTCCGAAGAAAGACCCGGTCGTCCTCTATTGCGAGCACGGCCCGCGGGCGGGTATTGCCGGCTTTACCCTCTTCCTCTTTGGCTATGATAATGTATACTCCCTCGAAGGCCATATGAAAGGCTGGAGAACCATGGAGTATCCGATAGAAATAATTACGAAGTAATTAGGAGACAGCAAACAGGAGACAGATGACAGACATGAGACAACAGAAGACAGACTGAAGCAACAGAAAACGCTGATCGGCTGTCTTGCATCCGGCATCGAGAATCTGGCATCAGGAATCGGCCATCAGGCCCTAGGAAACACAGCCCGCACCGGCAATGCAGGATCGATCGCCGGTGCGGGCATATGCTGACTGCCGTGAAAAGGCTCAGGGGTAGGGATAGTAGGGACGGTCGAGGCCGTGGTTGTGAAGGATCGTTGTGAAAACATCGGTCTGCAGGGCCTTCATGAGCAGCTCCCGGGCTTCTTTCTGCGCTGGGCTCCATGGGCCGATGATACGAATGGCAAAGAGTTCGCCGACCTTGTTGCCCGCGAGCGGAACAGGGTCTCGTATTGTGCCCCCCAGCGGTACAATCGTGAAGAGATCGGGAAATGTGCGCACGGCGTGAACAGCAAGGTGGTAGAACAGCAAGCCTGCATCGGCATGACCATAGGCTATGGAGTAGGGGACCTCTTTGTGGTGAATGCGGGTACCGGAGAGCCATTTGCCCCGCACGGTTGTGTTGTTGAAAATGGCGTTGAAGAGGCGGGCGGCATGCTCGGGGGGATGGGCCGGATCGTTCAGGGCGATGTTGTAGATACTGTCCCGGTAATTACCGAAGCTACCGGGTTCCTGGTAGGGATTGGACGTGACGACGCGTACGTCGACCCGTCCCAGGTCCCAGATCGATTGGATATTTTTTGGGTTGCCCTTTTTTACGAGGATCACATTCCCGCGGTTTTTAAAAATGGATACCCGGGGGCCTTCGGCGAAGTTGAAGTTACCGATCGGATCCTCGAGCGTATCCATCAGTTTCTTGGGCCCTACGGCGACCTGGGGCCTGCATTGAGTCTGGAAATTACCGGTGCCCAGGTGCCTGTTCGCTATCTGCTCCGGCGAAATGGGAGGGCTGGTGGTATAGATCCAGTTTCTAAGGACGATGCCGTTGGCGGCAGCTCGTGGAAGAAACGCATCGTACCAGAGGTCCCTCAGTGCCATGTGATAGTTGCCTGCCGTGGAGAGCACGAGATCGCATGCCCCGATACTGGCGTGCAGGTCGAAGGTGCGGTTGGCCGTTGGTTCCGTGAGGTCCGGCAATTTGACGGGATTCACATCCCGCGGCCAATTGAGCAGGAGAGGCTGGTCGATCGTCGGTGATCCGGTGATCAACGGTGTTTCTGCGGCGGTCTCAGCAACGGGCAACAGACAGAACAGGAAAACAGAGAACAGACTGAAAGCGATAAGGCGACCGTTCTTTCTCGAAAGCATAAACATCCTCCTTGTCAGAATAAGATTTACCACCCGGGTATTGCAAGACGTTTTTTTACCGTTGTCCTGTCTACAGTACTGTGCATTCTTGCGCAGTGTTTTCATCGGGAGGTGAATAAAAATGCAAACCGTTCACGCCTATGATTTGTGCCACTTTTGAAGTATAATGCCCTTCGAGCATTTGTCAAGGCAGCGGGAGGGAGCAGCAGACAGTAGACAGTAGACAGACAACAAATTACAAAATACAGACATGAGACAATAGACTACAAATAACAGACTAGAGACAGGAGACGACAGACAGAAAGCAGTAGTCAGCACTCAGTAGTCAGTATGCAGTAAACAGGCATCAGTCATCAGGTATCAGGCATCTGGCATCGGACATCAGTAGACAGCAAACAGTAGACAGAAGACAGACATGAGACAATAGACTACAAATAACAGACTAGAGACAGCAGACAGAAAGCAGTAGTCAGCACTCAGTAGTCAGTATACAGTAAACAGGTATCAGGAATCGGGTATTTAAAAACAGGAGACACCATGGGTCTATTTGAACGAACGATGAATATGTTTCGGAGCACCAGCACCGGGGACTGTGCGCCTGCAAAAAAACCGGAGCGCAACGAGCCGTGCTGGTGCGGAAGCGGAAAGAAGTACAAGAAGTGCCATCTCCATGGAGACGATGCAAAAGCAGCGGCGCAGGCCTGCTCCCTGAACTGCGGGCCCACGTGAAGCTGACACGGGGCTGAGTTTCAGCCCATGGACCTGCCAGAGATGCGAAATACTCGATGATGTCCGGCGGAGGGCCTTGACGCGCACTTACAAAGAAAAAAAGAAATTCCAGCATTTCTCGGTGTACTCTGCGTCACGACTGGCTTCACGAATGCTTTTCCCTGAGCTTCTTTTCAAGTCAAAAAAAAATCAATATGCCTGCAAAAGTTGCAAAATTATGCTACAGTTATAGGCAATATTATCAGCACGAGCGTGTTGCGCACATCCCTCCCGTTGTCACCCTGAGCGAAGCGTCTCGCACCATTTGCGTTTTTAAATTTACGATACACGTTCCTGCTCTCAAAACGGGAGAACAACAGGACCGGGCATGTGTGCAGCACTTGTACGGCAAATAAAATCCAAAGGAGGACACTCATGCAAAATGCTCTCTTGACGTTTTCTGTTTTTGTCGCCTTCGGCCTGGTCTGGAGAATAGCCAAGCCCGGCGGGGTAACCGCTGACGCGATTCAGCGTCCGTTGATCGCCCTGATCCACAGTATGCTGCTGCCGGTTTACGTGTTCCTGGTCGTCGGCAGGATGCCGCTGAATGCCACGTATATGCGCATCTCCCTGATCGTGATACTGGCTACCGCAGGCACCCTCGCCGTTGCCTGGTTCTGGCTCGGCAGGACGAGCCTCTCCGGGCAGACCAAGGGCGCTCTGCTCCTGGCCTCGGCCTTCAGCAGCGCCTTTTTTCTGGGCATGCCGCTCACCAGGATCATCGTTGGCAACTGGTCTTCTCGGGTAGCCGTAGACTATATGTTGATCTCGAATATCCTCGTCCTGTTCACGGCGGGTATTTATCTTGCCCGCAGTTTTTCGGAAAGTAATCAGGTCACGCGGTTCGTAAAAGACATGTTCCGGGAGCCAATTGCCTGGGGGGCCCTGGCGGGTCTGCTCGTCAACATGGTGAACATCCGGTTTCCCGGCTGGGTACGAGGTGTTGAGGGCATGCTCCTTCTTGGCTTTATACCCCTGCTGCTCATAACCGTGGGGCTTTCGATTAACTGGCAGCAGAATTGGGGCCAGACTCTGGCCGATATGCTTCCCGTCGCCGTGATCCAGCTGGTCGTCCTGCCGCTGTTCATCTATCTCGTGATGAACTTCATCCCTGGCCTCGGCCTCGGCTTGAAGACGCAAAAGGTTTTGCTGATCGAAGGCATGATGCCGGCCATGGTATGGGGTATCTCTATCTGTGAGCGGTATAAACTTGATTCGAGTTCCTATGCGATAGCGTTTACCTTTACCAGCGTTCTGGCCTGTGTGAGCGTTCCGGTGTGGTTTAACTTTCTCTATTAGGCCGTGAGAATCAGGAGACAGCGTACAGACAACAGAAGAAAGACGTGAGACAACAGAAATCAGACTGAAGCAACAGAAAACTCTGATCGGCTATCTGGCATCGGGAATCAGGTATCCGGCGTCGCGCATCAGATATCTGACATCTGGAATCAGCAGACCATATAGAGACAGCACACATTTCCTCCCCGGAGAGACAGCTTCTCTCCGGGGGGAACCCTCTTTGCTTCTTGCCTTCTCGGTTGATTTATACTATTCTTCTATTACTCTCGGTACCATTATCAATGGAGGCTTTTTGTGGGATTCAAAGGTGTTCTTTTACGCATCGCAGGAGGAATTGCAGCATGTATGATAATCGGCTGTGCTGCCGCCCGACCGGTCACCGTCAGCAAATTATATAGTGATCAGAAGCTACAACGCGACCATATCTCCTCCATCTTTTTTCAATCGCCAATAACTGATGTATTTATTGACGGAAACCAAATTAAAAACAAAAGTAACTGGAACAGGATAGAATTCCTCCCGGGAAAGCGTAAATTAGTAGTCTATGCAAAGAAAACGGACCGGGGTCGTGTCCTTGCTAATGTCGTGGGCGTTCTTTCTGCAATTTTTGTAGGGTATGGAGAAGTGGGCGATCAACATCGTACGACCAGGTCGACGATTGAATTGGATGCAAGGCCGGGATTCGGATACGTTCTCGGCACAAGGAGCATAAGCGACCGAACCGTCGTCGCAAACGTACAAGCAGCTTTCCCCTTTACCGCGGCAACGCAGAATGGTTCGAAAACGATACGGTTATCGGTGGCAGATTATAAAAAGATGGTCTTTCAAGTTTTGGTTGAGGGAAAAGATGGAAGCGTAATCTCCGATTGGCGAGTGCCACTGAAACATATCAGGACCGCGGGAAAACGCATTGCCTTCGCAGTGAACCATGCTGGGAAAGCGAGAATGTTCCTTGACGGGAGGGTGGGTGCACCCTATGATGCAATAGGCGCTCCTTACTTTGACCCAACCGGCGCGAGGCTGGCATACCGGGCCAAACAGGGGACTGGAATGCTCATGGTAGTAGATGGCAAAGAAGGAAATCACTATGATGTTGTGGGATACCCTGTCTTTAGCCCGGATGGTTCGAGACTTGGGTATCAGGTTTTGTTTGCAGGAGTAAAATGGCTCATGGTGGTGGATGGAAAGGCAGGGCCTGCATTTGATCGTTTGGGGTATTTACGTTTCAGCCCCGATGGCAAACGGTCGGCATATGCTGCACAGCGCGGCAAGAAGTGGCTGATGGTCGTAGATGGCGAAGAGAAAGGTTTATTCCATAAAATAGGTAACCCGTTTTTTAGCTCTGACAGCCGAAGAATTGCCTATTTTGTTGAGGCCGATAACAAACGTTCAGTTTTTATCGATGGGATTGACGGAAAAAGATATGATGACGTGAGTGATCCAATATTCAGTCCCGATGGAAAGAGCGTGGTTTATTGGTCAGAAACGGGCGGGCGGTGGCATGTCGTTAGAGATGGAAAAGAAGGAAAGAGTTATGATGCCATCTTGAGAGGTACGCCGCTCTTCAGCCCGGACAGTCGATATTGTGCGTATGGTGCCCGGGCAGGCAAAAAATGGTTCGTCGTCGTAGACGAAAAAGAGGGTTTCCACTATGATGCCATCTCGTGGGAACGAAGGCCGGTTATCACGTTCAGTCCTGACGGCCAGTCCGTATACTATCAGGCAAGGGTAGATAGTTTCGTCTCGGGAAGAGAGTGGCTCGAAGTAAGCCAATTGATTAAGTGAGTGGGCTGGATGGCAGCGCGAGACTGGTGAGATTTTCAGTTTGCCCTCTTCTCTGATTTATTTTATCTAAGGGCGGGCACACCATGCATGCTTCACCGGAGAGACGGATGGTTGACAAAGAAAGCATTCTTAACGAGGCGAAGGAGCAGGGCATTGACCTCAGCGACGGCACGAACGAAATGGTCGCGAAGTTCGCCTATTGTGTTTCAGAGCGGCTTCTTGCCGGCGAGACGCTGAAAAAGGCCGTCACGCGCTGTCTTGTAGAAATTCGGGATATGCTGTGAGTCGGGAAGGCAGGGGGCAGACTACAGCTGACAGACGCGAGACAGCAGGCTGCAGAGTACAGACAACAGAAAACAGATTACAGACTAGAGATATAAGAAATATGGCAGCAGACTACAGACATCGGGTCTCCGGCATCTGGCATCGAGAATCAGTAGACAGCAAAGAGTAGACGGAATACAGATGACAGACGTGAGACAACAGAAGACAAACTGAAGCAACAGAAAACAGTGATCGGCTATCCGGCATCTTGCATCAGGAGAGAAAGACTTCATCATCCTGTTCATCCTGTCCAAATTCGGTTGTCATTTTCTGCGGTCCAGCGAGCGATTTCGTTCCTGTTTCCGTTGACCCTGGCCCTGGCCCTGGTATTCACTCTTGTCTTGCCCGCTGTTCTGTTTTTCCCCCTGCTTCTGCGGACGCGTCGACTGAACAGCTTGTTGCTTGCTCCTGTTCTTTCTCACCGTCGTCGACCTGGCCTTTACCTGCGCCTGAGAGCGTTGCTTCAGTTTCTCTGATCCGCCCGTCTGCCCGTACCGCGCTGCACCCTGCCTTGGGGGCTGGGGCCGTACTCTGGCCTTGCTCTTGACGCGGGGCCTCTCCTGATTCCGTATGGTATCGCGGATGCTTTGTCTTTTCTCACCCTGCTTCATCACATTCGGTTTTTGTATTGTATTTGGTCGCCCTGTCCTTCGAGGATTGACCCGGATCTTTTTCTCCTTGAACGGACGAGATGGTCTCCGGGCTGTTGATGAATCGATTGTTCCGCGGCGGGTGATCCGGGCCCTCTTTTTCTTTGTTGAGACGATCACCGGACGGCGAATCTCGTTGCCCTGAAAAACGGAGCGTCTCCGCTTCTTGATGAAGGGACGTTCCTTGCGGACCTCCTTTACCAGGACCCGCTTCAGTTTCTTGGGCGGGAGACGCCGCTGCGGGATATCCTTGATGACGGGAAGGCGAGTCGCTTTCCGGGGCTTCCATTGGGGCCTGCCTTGACTCGCCCGTTCCCGGAGGAAGGGATTTTCTTTAGCCAGAATCGCTCGGCCCTTACCGGAGAGGAAGGCTTTCCTGCTGAGCATCGTAACGGCGTGGTGAACATGGACGTTCTTGTGGACGATCCGTTTTCGTATTTTAGTAATATTGATGTGGGTGATGTTCACGCTCAAGGGACCGTAATAGCCGTACCCGTAATAGAGCTCACCGGGCGCCAGGGGCAGCCAGGCGACAGTGGTGGGCGTGTATACCCAGGAGACGAATCCGGGGCCCCACGATACGGCACCGGCAGCAGGAGGGACCCAGCACCAGCCGATGGAGGCGGTAAAGATCCACCGGCCATAGTGATAGGGGACCCACCCCCAGGGCTCGTAGGAGATCCAGACATAGTCACTGCCTCGCCATACCCACCGGCCGTGGCGGTAAGGGGCCCAGTCGGAGACGTGGATGACACTGGGCGTCCAGACATAGTTGTACCCTTCTACGTAGGCCCAACTTCCGTAAGCATCGAGATCTTCCGTGGAGGCCCTGAGCTCCGGGGGCAGGTATTCCGAGCTGTCTCCCTGGCCGGCGAGGCGGGTGTCGCGTTCGCGGTTCCACTCTTCCCAGGAGTCGGGGCTTCCGAGGGAAGCGAGGTCCGTGTATCCGGTGTCACGGACCGTGAAGATCTTACCGCTCGTGACAGTGGTAGTTCCGCTCCTGGACTCGACATCGACGATGCCCTTGAGAACGGCTATGTCCGTTGTGCCGTCTTCCGCTACGTCGACCTTGAAGATCGAGCGGTTATATACGCGGACCGAAGCAAGGGGAGTTTCCACCTGCAGGGACCCTTCCGCCACGTACCAGAAATTCAGATAGGCGCGGCCCTGGGCAAGATAGAGCTGTGCGGAGCCTTCATCGAGCGTCAGAATATCCAGCGCCGATTCCTCGTCGAGACGGATCATTGTCCCGCCCGCGAACCGGACCACTGTCCGGGCCAACTCAGGCACCCAGAGACGGTCTCCCAACTGCAGTGGCATGTTTATCGACGCAGGTAT